>ERZ761607.498-NODE-498-length-68050-cov-10.410795_pt1 | contig 68050 bp, 47 predicted proteins | sample MGYA00511164_ERZ761607 | MGnify/ENA primary metagenome ERZ761607 (study PRJEB28899, sample SAMN02445080) | bioreactor sludge metagenome | biome: EBPR sludge | place: Australia: Brisbane, Thorneside Wastewater Treatment Plant | collected 2011-06-22 ...
GGCCAAACAGGCGGCCAAGCTGCGCTTGGTCACCGGAGCTGGGTAGCTGGTTTCTGATTTCATTATTTTTGTGTGGGGGGTGGTTTGTAGTTCCCGGTTTTAAGGCCGGGCTTTTGTCCGGCCGGAGCCGGGCAAAAATTGTTTCTTGGAACTCAAGTGCGGGGGCACTCAAGCAAGGGTGGACGGGGGTGGGCTGCCGTGCAGCCACGCGAACCGTCCGTGGAAAGAACTAAAAGGGGCGAAATGTTCCCGTGCAGGCGGGCAGGACGGGGAACAAGGGGGTGGTCATCAGGCGGATAGGGTGGGGTAGTCAGGTTAAAACGGGCCGGCTCTGAGAAACCGCCCGGTTTGCAGGTCTGGTCTTATGATTGGCTGGTAGATGAAAGCAAGCCCTAGAATTTCTGTATATTCATCAAAATGTGGGGCGGGCGGCGGAGGTGGCGATGAGGGAAGGGGAAACACTGATGCCGATCCGCCCGGTGGCTTGGGGGTTTTCACAGCGCCAGACCAAGTGGTCCACGACCTTGCGCACCAAGGTGGGGAGGTTGATATCGAGCGCCGCCGGCAGGTGGTCGAGGTTGTGGTAGATGACGGGGTTGTAGTTGCCGAGGATGACCTCGTAGTCCCGCTCGGCCTTCAGGCCGGCCTGCCGCATGGCCCGGAAGAAGGAACCGCAAAAGTGATCCACCGGGATGTAAAGCCCGGTGGGCCGGGGCGAGGTCTGTTGGAGGCGACGGGCCAGTTGGTCGCTTTCCTCGTGGGTCGGCGAGTGGGTGAGGTAACTGGTGCCGGGCTTGGCCTTGCCCAAAATATGATGCAGGGTGAGCCCGAGCTCCTGGGCGCGTTCGGCGAAGGCGCGCACGCGCCAGGCGATCGCGCTGTAGGAGGGGTCGGTGGAGATGATGGCGACGTTCTTGTGGCCGCGGCGTTGGAGATAGTCGGCCGCCATCCGGCCGTTGCTCTCATTGTCGGGCTCCACGTAGTCACCGGGGTAGCCGGCGCTGCGCCGCGTCATGAACCAGACGTGGGGCAGGTCGGCGAGCTTCTGCATGCACGCGGGGGAGGGCTCCATGCCTTGGATGACGACCCCGTCCACCAACCGCTCGGCCAAGGCGCGCGGCAGCTCGTCGGGGGATTCGGAATAGAGCACGGAAAGGTCGATCTTCTGGCGCTCGCTGGTGGATTGCACCTGCAGCAACTGGTCTTGAAACCAGTTCAGGCTGGGATTCTTGCGGGCGCCGACGAACCAGACGGCGATTTCCTTGGGGGCGGCGAGGCGGGATTTCGGTCCGCGGCGGCGATGGAGCGGGGTGGGCGCGTAGTTGACCGCCGCCATCACCGCCTGCACGCGCGCCAAACGGTCGGGCGCGACCAAGTGCGGCTGATTGATGACGCGGGACACGGTGGCGGGGGACACCTTGGCCTTCTGGGCGATTTCGGCAATGAGCATGGGGCGGGGTAGCCGTGAATATTTCAGAAATCAGAAATGAACAGCAGTCAGTCGGTCAAGGGTATTAAAGGTCATATCGGGTAGGCCGCGTTCTGCTGATACCGACATGGCAGATGAAGTTGTGATGCCGGCTGGAATGGTTTATATTATTACCTATAATGCAGCGGTGTAATGCTATATGATTTAAGCGATTGCTTCGAAATGACTTGAGGCCGAGGCCTGAAATGCCTGTCTGACGATATACCATTACCAGCTCAGGAAGGCTCGGGTCATAAAATTGATTTTTCACCGAAGATGCGGGTTGTAATGGCAAAACCAAGCGCTGCATGCTGCGCTTTTCCGCAAACCCGTTACCCCCTGCAATGATTCCCCGGCCCACCAAGCTCCGCGCCGTGCCAAGCATCCTGTTTGTCTTGGCGGCCGGCGGGTGGATCGGTCCGGCGCTGGCGGCTGCCCCGGCTGATGCCGAGATTGCCCGGCATTTTCAGGAAAGGCGGGAAAAGCTGATCCAGACCGCGATCGCCATTTTTGAGCCGGCGGACGCGACGCAAGGCACCTTTCTGGACGTGGCGGCAGCCTTGCAACGCGGCGAGAACCTTGCCGCCGCGCAGGCCCGGCTGAATGTGCTCAACGAGCCGCGGCCCACGGGCAACATGTTCTGGATGTATCCCGTCATGGCCGTGCTGCTGAACGGCGAAGCCCACCTCGACGCCGGGAACCGGGCGCGACTGGCGCATTGGTGGCGGCACTACTGGCCGAGCAGGGGCGACACGGAAAACCACTGGGTGATGTATTACGCCAGTCTCTACCTCGCGGCCCAGCACTATGCCGGCACGGGACCGGAGCATTGGTTCAACGGGCAGTCCGCGGCAGAGAACCTGACGGAGGCGCGCGGTTACCTCGAACATTGGATGCAAGTCACCACCACCGTCGGCCAAGGGGAATACGATTCGCCGGGTTATATCGGCGAATATGTCGTGCCGCTGGCGCTGCTGGTGGGTTGGGCGGAAGACGCGGCCTTGCGGCAAAAGGCCCGCATGATGCTGGATTATATTTTCTTCGACTACGTGGTGGAGCAGCTCAACGGCCAGTATGCCGGGGCGCACAGCCGGGTGTATCCGCGGCAGCTCCTGCAGCCCGCCCGGGTCACCGCCTCGGCGCTGGGCTGGCTGCTTTTCGGGTTGGGTGATTACCAGCAAAACGCCCAGTCGCTGCTGCTCGCCCTCAGCGGTTATGCGCCGCCGCCGATCTTGGAACGCATCGCCCGCGATACCTCGGCCCGCCCCTACGTGAACCGCGAGTTCAAGCGCACGCGCTGGCGGATGCGGCATGCCGGTGCAGACTCCATGGTAGTCGGCGACAAGCGCACCCTGCCGGTATATAAATACAGCCATGTGGACCGCGACTTCGTGCTCGGGTCCTCCCAAGGCGGATTGCTGCAGCCGATCCAGCAGCAGACGTGGAACCTCCGCTGGCGCGTGGACGAGCCGCTCGATGCGTCCAACACCTTCTTTGCCGTGCAGCCCTATTCCTCGCCGCACGAGGGCACCATGTATTTTGGGGCGGACTGGGACACCGTCACCGACCTGATCGCCCGCTCCAAGACGGACTATGATTCGCCCGACAAGCTCGCCAGCGGCTCGCCCCACGAGCAGGTCTTCCAGCACGGCCCCGCGCTCATCGGGCTTTACGACATCCCGGCGGACACGCGCTTCCCGCATGTGACCACGCTCTTCTCGCGCGACACCGAGGATTTGGTGGAGGACGAGTCCGGCTGGATCTTCGCGCGCGGCGGTCCGGTTTACTTTGCCTACCGGCCCTTGGTGCCGGGCGAGTGGAAACCGAACGACTGGACCGGCCTGCTCGGCGGCGGGGCCGGCGGCTGGATCAGCACCGGATTTCTCGAATGGGGCTCCGGTCATCGCTGCTATGTCAGCACCGCGCGGCACAACGGCTACGTCGTGCAGGTCGCGCCGGCGCGCGATTTTGATTCCTACGCGGCGTTCCAGGCGGCGGTGCGCGCGCTGCCGCTGACGTTTTCCACGGCGACGGTCGCGGAGGTGACCTTCACAGCGCTCGACGGCAGCGTGCTGCGGGCACGCTACGGCGAAGTCCCCTCGGTCAACGGCGAGCCCTTGGACTACGCCGGCTGGCCGCTGTTCGAGAGCCCGTTTGGCGTGGCCGACCGCGGCAGCCGCCGGCTGGAAATCCGCCATGGCGCCGAACGCTACCGGCTCGATTTCGAAAACAACGTCATCATGCAGACCTTCGCCCAGCCATGATCCCGCGTCTTCTGGCCGTTCTCCTCGCCACCGGCGCCCTGACGGCGTGCGCCACCGAGCCGGCGCGTTTCTATGCGGCGGTGGCCATGACCAAGGCGCAGCAAAACTCCTCGGTGCCGACCGACTCCGGCATTTACTACCGGGCGGACTCCGGCGAGTGGCGACATTTCGGACCGCGCATCCTCGGTATTGGCAGCATCGCGGCCGAGCCGGGCAATCCGGAGCACCTGCTCATCGCCAGCGCGGACGGCGTCATCCGCAGCACCGACGGCGGCCGCACCTGGCGCAAGACCACGGGTTGGGAGGTCGTTGACGTGCGGGCCATCGCCTTCGATCCGCTGAACCCGCGGCAAGCCTACGCGGCCACCCAGTGGGGTCCACTGCGTTCGGCGGACGCCGGTGCCACCTGGCAACTTGCCCAGCAGGGGCTCGCCAAACTTTACACGCAGACCGTGATTGCGGATCGCGCCCAATCCGGCCGCGCGCTGATCGGCGCGGAAGACGGCATTTATGTGTCCACCGATGCCGCCCATTCCTGGCAACGGGTGGATTCTTCGCCGGAGACTACGATCCTGCGGCTCGTGCAAAGCGGCGTGGAAGCGCGGCTGCTGCTGGCCGGCACACAGCATCGCGGGGCGTGGCTTTCGCGTGACGGTGGGGCGACCTGGGCGCAGACGGATCCCGGTTCCGCGACCGCCAACCTTTATGCGGCGGCGCTCAATCCGCACGACTCGGCCGTCATGGCCGTCGGCGGTTGGGACACCGGCGTGCGCATCTCCACCGACGGCGGGGCGACCTGGGCGGACCGCACGGCCGGGTTGCCGGTGAAGCATGTGTTTGTCCTCGCCTTCGATCCCGAGGTGAAAGGCCGCCTGTGGGCTTCGGTGTTTGAGGAAGGCTCCTTTTATTCCGACGATCTCGGTCTGACTTGGCTGGACGGCGGCCTCCATGGCGCCTACGGGTTCGACTACGTCTTTGTCCCACCGGTCCGTCGCTGATCTTCAACGCCACTCACTCCAGTTTTCACCGTGCCGACCCAACCTTTCGTCAACTCCGCCTCGTGGATCTGGTCCGCCGAGGGCTCCCACAGCGCTCCCGCCCCGAAGGACGCCACGCCGTCGCACTATCAGGTGCGTTATTTCCGCCGCAATTTCACCGTGGCGAATCCCGCCGCGGCGAAGCTCACCGTCCATCTCTCCGCCGACAGCCGTTATCTTTTCTGGTGCAACGGCGTCTTCATCGGCCGCGGTCCGGCGAAGGGAGACGTCAACCACCACTTCTACGACACCTTCAACCTCACACCGCACCTGCGCAAGGGCCGCAACGTCCTTGCCGCCCTCGTGCTCGACATGTCGCGCGTCGCGCATCGTCCGGCGCTCCTCGGGCCGCCGTGCTCGGTGATGACCTACACCGGCGGCTGGGTGCTGGAGGGCGCGCTCACCGTCCGCGGCAAAACGATCGAGGATCTCCGCACCGACACCGCCTGGCGCGTCGCCGTGGACAAGGCGCACCGTTTCCAAAACGAGAGCACGACCTTCGAGGGCTACCTCGGCTATTTCGAGCACCGCCTCTCCGCGCTCATTCCGGCCGGCTGGAACACCGTGAAGTTTGACGACTCCGCCTGGTCGCCCGCGCACGTGCTTTTCAAGGCCGAGCTGCTGGAGAACCGCCGCGACCCGGCGAGCCCCTACGGCCTGATCCCGCGCATGATCCCCATGCTGGAGGAAGGGGAGCCCGCCCGTTTCCCCGACGCCTACGTCAACGGCGGCGGCGATATCTCGCCCGCGTGGAAGCGGCTGCTTGCCGAAGACGCTCCGCTCACGCTCAAGCCCGGCGAAAAAATCAACCTCGTGCTCGACATGGGCGCGCTCACGACTGCGTTCCCGCAGCTCGCCGTCAAGGGCGGTGCGGGCAGCGTCATCCGTCTCACCTACGCCGAGGCCCTGCGGCTGCCATGGGAAACGCCCGGCGCGCAGCTCCTCGGCAAGAAGCAATCGCTGGCCAACCTTGCCTCGCACTTCGCCGACGAAAGCACCGGCTGGACCTTCGACCGCCGCGGCAAGGTCACCGGCTGGTGCGACGTCTGGGAGCCGTCCGGCGGCGCCGAGGTGTTTGAGCCGCTGCACTGGCGTGCCTTCCGCTACGTCGGCCTGCAGATCAAGGTCGGCAGGAAGCCGCTCACGCTGCGCGCCGTGCGGCAGCGTTTCACCGCCTACCCCTACAAGGTGAAGGCGAAATTCAAATCTTCCGACGCCGCGCTGAACAAGATCTGGACCGTCGGCCTGCACACGATGCGCATGTGTTCGCACGAGACCTTCGAGGACTGCCCGCACTACGAGCAGATGCAGTATGCCGGCGACACCATGATCACCTCGAAGCTGGCGATGTTCACCACCGGCGACTACCGGCTGAGCCGCCAGGCCTTGTATCACTTCGACTGGTCGCGCCTCTCCGACGGACTCACGCAGGCCCGTTTCCCTTCGCGGCTCGTGCAGATCATCCCGGCGTGGAGCATCCACTGGATCACCAACATCAAGGATTACTTCTACTGCACCGGCGACCGCGCCACCGTGGCGGACCTGCTGCCCGGCGTGCGCGCGGTGCTCGCCTGGTATCGCCGGCACACGGATGAAACCGGCCTGCCCGCGAAGATGCCCTACTGGAACATCACCGACTGGTGCCCGTGGTGGCCGCGCGGTGTCGTGCCCGGCGCCGACACGGGCCCGACCTGCATCCACGCCGCCCAATACATCAACGCCCTCGACGAGGCCGCCTGGATGCTCGGCCACTGCGGTCACGCCGACGAGGCCGCCGCGCTGACCGGCGAGGCCGCCAAGCTGCGGAAAAAAGCGCACGAGCTTTTCTGGTCCGAGTCCGAGGGCCTTTACTTCGACCGGCCCGGCGGCCCCGAGATCAGCCAGTATGGCAATGCCTGGGCCATCGTCGCCGGTCTCGCCGGCGAACGTGAGCGCGCGATCATCATGAAACGCTTCCCGCACGACCCGAAGCTCGCGCCCGGTTCCTATTTCTGGATGCACACCGGCTTCACCGCGCTCAAGCGGGCCGGCCGTTACGACGAGATGCGTGCCTGCCTCGGCCCGTGGCACGACTCTGTCAACTACGGGCTCTCCACCTTCGTCGAGGAAAACAGCTACTGGCGCTCGCTCTGCCACGCGTGGTCCGCTCATCCGGTGCTGGAGTTTCAGCAGCGCATCCTCGGCGTCACGCCGACGGAGCCGGGCTTTGCCCGCATCCGGATCGAGCCGCATCTTTGCGGGCTCACGCATGCCGCGGGCAGCGTCTGCACGCCGCACGGCATGGTGGAGGTCGCCTGGCGCGTGGCGGAGGGAAAACTCCATCTCACCGCCAGCAAACCCGCGGCCATCGCCGCCACCATCAACCCGCCCGGCGGGGCGCCCCGCGAATTTGCCGGCACCCGCTTCGAGGCAAGTTTCGATCTCACATGAGCACTTTGCGCCTGCAACACGACACGGGCCGCGCTGTCACGCTGTTTGCCGGCGACGGCCTACTGTGCCGCTACGTCTATGCCCCGGAAACCGAGGCGAAGGAATCGCCCAAGCCATATTTCCACCCGGTGAATTCGCTGGCGGGCGATACGCTTACGAATTTCCGCCCCAACGACCACCCGTGGCACCACGCGCTCAGTTTCACGTTGAACAACGTTTCCGGCGCCAACTTCTGGGGCGGTCCCACCTGTCTGCGCGAGGACGGTTACAAGTGGCGCGACGACCACGGCGCGCAGCACCACGTCGCGTGGCAAAAGCTAGAGACTGCGGGCGACACCGCTACCTTGGCCCACACGCTCGCTTGGCGCCGGCTGGATGAGACTATCTTTGAGGAAACACGGTCGCTCGAAATCACCGTGAACACCGCGGCCCGCTCTTGGGCGCTGCGCTGGCGCAGCCGGCTGACCAACGTCAGCGGCCGTGTGCTTTCACTGGGCAATCCGCATTCGCAAGGCGGACTCGCCGGCTCGCATTACACCGGCCTGCAGTTTCGCGGCGCGCGCGAGCTGCTTGACGACCACCTGGATCCCGCGATCAAGGTGGTGGCCGAGGGCGGGCTTGAGGGCATCCCGGCGGTGCACGGCGTGGCGGCGCGCTGGATGGAATGGCACGGCCAGCTTGATGAAACGTTGCACCGCGTTATCATCCGCTTTGAAAACCACACCGGTCCCCTGCACTGGTTCGTCCGCCGTAACTACCCGCTGGCCGCGTTTCCCGTGCAGTTTGATCAAAACCTTGAAGTGCCGGCCGGCGGCACGCTCGAATTCGACCACAGCCTCACCTTCACGTCCGCCCCATGAGTCTTGACCGCCGCAGTTTCCTGCAGGGCCTCGGCGCCGGCGCCTTTGCCGCGCTGGCCGGTTGCACTACCTCTGCCGGCGCACGCCCCGCGCCGGTGCCGGCCTTCGGCCGCGTGGAGCCGGAGGCGTTCTGGCGCTCCGTCCGCGCGCAATACCGGCTGCGCACCGATCCCATCTACCTCAACACAGGCGGGGTGGGGCCGATCGCCCAGCCGGTGCTCGATGAGGTGACCTCCACCACGCTCCGGTTGCAGGAGCACGCGGAGCATGAGCATGAGCCCTCGTTTTCCCGCTCCCGCGCGACGGTGGCGGCCTTCCTCGGCATCACGCCCGACGAGCTGTGCTTCACGCGCAACGCCACCGAGGGCAACTCGATCATTGCGGCGGGGCTGGACCTGCGCCCGGGCGACGAGGTGATCTTTGAATCGCATGCACATCCCGGCGGGTCCTTCCCTTGGGGCAACCAGGTGAAGCAGCGCGGCATCAAGGTCCTTGTCTTCGAGCCGGACCATGACAGCGCCGAAGGCAACCTCGCCCGCATCCGCGAACTGGTCTCCCCGCGCACGAAAGTCATCCAGGTCAGCCACGCCACCTGCACGACCGGCCTGATTTTTCCGGCGAGGGAGATCGCGGAATTCGCCCGCGAGCGCGACATCTGGTTCCATATCGACGGCGCGCAAACCGTCGGGATGATCCCGGTGGACCTGCAGGCCATCGGTTGCGATTCATACGCCTTCTGCGGCCACAAGTGGCTCGGCGGCCCGCACGAAACCGGCGGGCTTTTCATCCGCCGGGACCGGCTCGATGCCGTGGCGACCACCGGCACCGGCGCCTATTCCGGCGAGTGGCCCGATTTTGCGGAACCGATCCGGCTCTTTGCGGCGGCCTCGCGACACGAATACGGCACCCGCAACGCCGCGCAGGTGCTCGGGCTCGCCGAGGCGGTGCGTTTTCAGGAGCACGTTGGCAAAGAACGGATCGCGGCCCGCGGCCGCGAGCTGGCCGAGATGCTGTTGGCGGCCTTTGCGGACATCGACGGCATCACCATCCTCACGCCGCGGCCCGCGGCGATGCGCGGCTCGATGACCACCATCCGGCATGCCCGCGCGGGCGGCGGCCAATTGTCCGGCTATCTCGCGGAAAAGCACGGCCTGCGCTGCCGCATGGTCAGCGAGCAGGGGCTTGAGGCCCTGCGGATCTCCACGCACCTCTTCAACTCACCCGCCGAGTGCGAGCGCATCATTGCCGCGGTGCGAGCCTCCGTGCGGGATCTGTAGCGATGTTTGTCCGCTCAATCCGTCACTTCCGCGACGAGCTCGACCTCCACGGGCGCACCGGCGGGCAGCGCGTTCACGCCGACGGCGGCGCGCGCATGGCGGCCGGCGTCGCCGAAGACGGCGACCAGCAGGTCGGAGGCGCCGTTGACCACGCGCGGCTGGGCCGTGAAGTCATCGGTGCAGGCCACGAAGCCGCCCACGCGCACGATGCGCTTCACCTTGGAGAGATCGCCGATCTCGGCCTTCAACGCCGCGATGAGCTGGATCGCACAGATCCGCGCGGCCTCCGCACCCTGCTCGACGGTGAGGTCGGCGCCGACCTTGCCGGTGAGGAATTTTCCATCCGGGCCCTTGGCGATCTGGCCGGCGAGGAACACGAGGTTGCCGCTGCGCACAGCCGGCACGTAGTTCGCGATGGCCGCGGGGACTTCCGGCAGCTCGATCCCCAGCCCGGCCAGACGGGCCTCGGGGGTTTCGGCCGCGGCGGAGTGCAATCCGGCGCAGGAAAACAGCAGAAGGGTGGGGAGCAGACGGCGGAGGTGCATGTCTTCTTGAAAACCGCGTTCCGCCCGCTGGCAACGCCGGAGACAAAACGATCTGCATGATGAAAACCCTTTCACGAACCCTGTTACCGCTGCTCCTGCTCGGCGCTCTGCCCGCCGGCGCGGCCCCGGCGCACGATCTCTATCTTTTTGGCGCCGTGAACATCACGGGCCGCGTCATCGGTTCGCGCGATGTGGCGAAGAACGGGGTCTATGTTCGCACGGCGGAAGGCGGTTTCACCCACCGCGGCATCAATTATCCCGCGATGCTCGGCGGGGCTTTCGATCCGCGGGATGCGCGGGTCTTCCATGTTGCCGCCATCTGCGGGGTGCTGACGACGGCCGACGGCGGCCTTACGTGGCGCATCGGCACGAGTTGGGACATGACCGAGCCGAAGGCGGTCGCGGTCGATCCGAATGCGCCCGATATGGTTTACGCCGCGCTGCCCGACGGGCTCGGCGTCTCGACGGATCGCGGCCATTCGTGGTCGCGACGGGAAAACGGCCTGCCGGCGCGCGGCAAATACACGCAGGTCGTCACCGTGGACCGCACGGCGGCCGGCCGGGTTTTCGCCGGCAGCGAAACCGGCATTTATCTCACTGAGGATGCGGCGCAGAACTGGCGGCGGGTTTTCCCCGTCGTGGACACGGTGACCGACATCCGCCAGTCGCCGCACGATCCCAAACATTGGCTCGCTGTCAGCCAGAGCGCCGGCGCATTGGAGTCGCGCGACGGTGGACTCACCTGGGCGCCGATCGCCGGTATCACCGGCCGGCGGGCGCTCTACAGCGTGGCCTTTGATCCCACGCGGGCCGGTCGCATCGCGATCGCGAGCTGGAGCCTCGGGCTGCTGACGAGCGAGGACGACGGTGCCACCTGGGCTTTCCGCAACGAAGGTCTGCCGGAAAAACATCAGGTGTGGCGCACGGCCGTGGATCCCGACAACGGCCGGCTTTACGCCGCCATCGACAGCGGCGCGCTGTTTGGGTCCGACGACTTCGGCCGCACCTGGCAATCGCTCGGCATGGAAGACTCGCGCATCCAGAACCTCGTGTTTGTCCCGCGCGCCCGGCGCTGAGGAGTTCCCGCCATGAAGAAGCTGATCACTCCCTTCCTGCTGCTGGCGGCGCTCGTTTCCGCCCAGCCTTCCTTCACGGGCCCGATGCCCGCGCCGCCGGCCGACCTGCGGCCCGACACCCTGCGCCGGGCCTACCAGGCCCGCGTGGACGAAACCCTCGACTGGTATCTCCACGCCATCGATCCGGCCGGGCCGCTCACCCGCGAGCAGGCGTTGGTGAAACTCGTCCGTGGCCAGGATGCCGCGGCGGTTTCACGGCGCATCCTCGAGCTGCTGGCGGAGCCGCAATCCGGCGACATGTTCTGGATGTTTCCGTGGACGGCCATCGCCTTCACCGGCCGCGACCAGCTTTCACCCGAAGCCCGTGCCGCCATCCGCGATGCCTGGCGCACCTATTTCCCGATGCGGGGCGACACCGAGAACCACTGGGTGATGTATTATGCCTCGCTCTTCCTGATGACCGAACTCTATCCCGACGATCCGGGCGAAACCTGGTTCAACGGCAAGAGTTCCGAGGAAAACCACGCCGAGGCGAAGGGCTTTCTCCTGCACTGGATGGATCTCGCGACGACGATCGGGCAGGGGGAGTTCAACCCCACCCACTACATCGGCGAATACGCGATCCCGATGCTCTACCTCGCCGCCTGGGCCGAGGATCCGGCGATGCGCCAGCGCGGCCGGATGATGCTCGACCTGCTCATGGCCGAGCTGGCCGACAACAGCCTGCACGGCGTGCTGCGCGGGCCCAACGCCCGCACCGACGACACCTCCGTCCTCGAGCGCTGGAACGCGCTCGCCACCTACTTCAGTTGGACGATGTATGGCCACACGCCGCCGCCGTCCGGTTACGGCGGCTGGGGCATCTATTTTGCCATCGCCGCCCATCACTACGAACCGCCGCCGCTGTTTCACCTCATCGCCACCGACCGCGAATTCGATCGCGAGCAGCACGACCACAAGCGTTCGCGCCGCCGCTGGCGCTACAGCGACGTGGAGATGATGCCGGTTTACAAGACGGGCTACATCCGCCGCGACTACGCGGTCGGCTCCTATCAGGGCGGGGTCACCGACCCGATCCAGGCCCATGTGTGGGATGTCACGTGGCACGAGGACGACCCGCGCGGCGTGCACAACACGATGTTTTCCGTCCACCCCCACGCCTCGGCCCGCGTGCTGCAGATGTATTTCACGGAATATCCGGACTGGATGATCGACCTGCTCGCGAGCCAGGGAAAGCCCTCCTACGGCGTGCCGGACAAGATCCTCGGTTGCTCGCCCTACGAACAGGTCTTCCAGGATCTCGACACGGTCATCGCGCTCTACGCCATCGCGCCCGGCGAAAACTTCCAGCGGGTGAACGGATTCTTTTCGCGAAACCTGCGCGACGTGACCGAGGACGCCTCCGGCTGGATCTTCGCACGCGGTGGCAACACCTACCTCGCCTACCGGCCGCTCGCACCCTACACGTGGGACGAGCTGCTGGGCTACCGCCAGTTGCCCCGCGGCAACAGCGGCTACGTCTGGGAACGCTTCCGCCCCGAGGGGCCGGTGGACCGGATTTTGGTCAGCCCGCACGCCAACAACGGCACCATTGTGCAGGCGGCGTCCGCGGATGAGTTCGAGAGCTTCGAGTCTTTCCAGGCGGCCATGCGCGCGCTGCCGCTGGAATTCACGCTGGAGCCGCGGCCCGCGGTGAAGTTCACGACCCTGCGCGGCAAAAAAGTGGCCTTCACCTACGGCGAGGCGCCGGTCGTGAACGGGCAGGCGGTGGATTACGCCCGCTGGAAGCTTTTCGAGGGGCCGCACCTCAATGCCGAACTTGGCTCCCGCAAAATCACCATCTCGCATGGCCGCCAGCACCGCGTGCTGGATTTCAACACCGTCACCATCTCCGATTACGTCACACCATGAAACTGCCCCGCCTCCTGCTCCCCCTTTTCGGCCTGCTGGCCGCCACCACCGTCACCGCGGCGCCGGCCTACGACTTCTACATCTGTGCCAACATCAACCGCAACTATGTCATCGGCTCGAAGATCGTCACGACCAACGGCATTTTCCAACGCACCGATGAGGGCGGTTGGCGGCACTTCGGTTACAATGACACCAGCATCACCGCGGTGGCCTTTGACCCCCGCGACCGCAACGTCATCTACACGACGGCGCTCAACGGCCTGTGGCGCAGCCTCGACGGCGGCGCCACCTGGCGCATCTGCAACAGCTGGGACATGACCGAGGGCCGCGAGGTGGCCGTGGATCCCAACGCCCCCGACCATGTTTACGTGGCCTTCACCGACGGCATCGCCGTCTCCACCGACCGGGCGCAGACGCTCGTGCGCCGGGAAAACGGCCTGCCCGAGCGCGGCAAGTTCACGCAGACCATCAAGGTGGACCGCACCCGCGCCGGCCGCGTGCTGGCCGGCTGCGAGGTCGGCATCTTCCTGACCGAGGATGGCGCGGCAAACTGGCGCCGTGTCCACGTGACGACGGACACGGTCAACGATCTCCAGCAGTCGCCCCACGATCCGAAGATCTGGGTGGCGGCGACGCAGAGCGCCGGTGCGCTCATCTCGCGCGACGGCGGGATCACCTGGGATCGGTTCGCCGGCGTCCCCACCGAGCGTGCGCTCTACAACGTGACCTTTGACGTCACCAATCCGGACCGTCTGGCCATCGGCAGTTGGGCGCACGGCGTGCTCGCGACGGAGGACGGCGGCAAGACGTGGACGTCGCGCAATGCCGGCCTGCCCGAGAACCCGCGCGTCTGGCGCGTGGGCGTGGATCCGGCGGGCCGGCTCTACGCGAGCGTGTTTCAGGAGACGCTGTTCCACTCCGACGATTTCGGCCGCACCTGGCACCCCAACGATCTCGCCGGCTCGCTCGTCAATTACTTCTTCACGCTGCCCAAAGCCGCCAACTGATTGTCCCATGAAAGCCTCCCAATTTTTCCGCTCCGCCCCGGCCCTGTTGCTGGCCGTCACCCTTTCCGCCCAGCCTTCCTTCGAGGGCCCGGCACCCGTCGTCACGAGCGTGCCCGCCGAGGATCAGCGCCTCGCGGCCTATCACGCCCGCGTGGACGAAGTGCTGCAGTGGCGCGCCGGCCGCGTGGATCTCAACGACATCCCCGGCACGATGGACATGGCTTCCATTTCCATTCTGTTGACCCTCGGTCGTGACATCGAGGCCTGCAACGAGCGCGTGCTCCAGATGATGGCGGAGCCCGGCACCGGTCCGTTCTGGATGTTTCCCGCGGTTTGCGTGGCCTTCACCGGCCGGGAACTGCTGTCACCCGAGGCGCGGGCCTCCATCCGCGAGGCCTGGCGCACGACGCGGCAACTGCGCGGCGACACCGAGAACCACTGGGTGATGTATTATGCCTCGCTCTACCTGATGTCGGAACTTTATCCCAACGAGCCGGCCGAGACCTGGTATACCGGGCGCAGCTCGGAGGAGAACCTCGCCGAGGCGCGCGAATGGCTCATCCACTGGATGGACACGACCACCACGGTGGGGCAGGGCGAGTTCAACACCACCCACTACATCGGCGAATACGCCATCCCGATGCTGTTCATGGCCACTTGGGCCAAAGACCCGGCGATGAAGCTGCGCGGCCGGATGATGCTCGACTGGATGTTCGCCGAGCTCGCCACCGTCAGCCTCAACGGCGTCCTGCGCGGGCCCAACGCCCGTTCCGACGAAGGCTCCGTCATCGAGCGCTGGAACGCGCTCGCCTCGTATTTTTCCTGGCTGCTGTTCGGCAACACGCCGCCGCCGTCCGGTTACGGCGGCTGGGGCCTTTACTTCGCGCCGGTGGCGAAGAACTACGTGCTGCCCGAGGTGATCCACCGCATCGCGGTTGAGCGCGATGGCGACTACGTGCAGCGCGACCGTGCGCGCACGCGCCGTTTCTGGCGCTACAGCGACGTGCTCTCCCCGCCGGTTTACAAGACCAACTACCTCCGCCACGACTACGCGGTCGGCTCCACCCAGGGCATTGTCAACGATGTCATCCAAGCCCACGTGTGGGACGTCACCTGGCGCGAGGAGGATCCGCGCGGCAAGCATCCCACGATGTTCTCGCTGCACCCCCATTCCTCCGGCCGCATGATGCAGGCGCAGTTCGCCACGTATCCCGAGCCGATGCCGGTCGGCGTGACCTTTGAGGGCAAGCCCTCCTATGACTCGCCCGACAAGGTCCTCGGCGGCTCGCCGTATGAAAAGGTCTTTCAGGACCTCGACACCGTCATCGCACTCTACGACATCGCGCCCGGCGAGCGCTTCGAACACATCAACGGATTTTTCTCCAAGGACCTGCGCGACGTGACGGAGGATGCCTCCGGCTGGATCTTCGCCCGCGGCGGCAACGCCTTTCTCGCCTACCGGCCGCTTGCCCCTTACCACTGGATTCCCTACCTCCACTACAACGGCGGCTGGGCCACGGTGCGCGACGACCTCGGCGGCCGCGTGCTCACCAGCCCGCACCTGAAGAACGGCACCATCGTGCAGGCGGCGGGCGCGGATGAGTTCGAGAGTTTCGAGGCCTTCAAGGCGGCGATGCGCGCCCTGCCGCTGGAGTTCACGCTGGAGCCGGTGCCGTCGGTCCGGTTTACCACCCTGCGCGGCAAAAACGTGGCCTTCACTTATGGCGAAGCGCCCGTCGTGGACGGCGTGCCGGTGGACTATTCCAAGTGGAAGCTCTTCGAGGGGCCCTACCTCAACGCCGAGGTTGGCGGCCGCAAGCTGACTGTCACCCACGGCCGTTTGCAGCGCGTGCTCGATTTCAACACCCTGACCGTCAAGGACAGCGTGCGTGAATAACCCGCGCAGGACGGGTCTTCACGCCCAACCCTTGTCCTGAACGCTTCCCAGTTCCCCATGATCTCCACCCGCCTCACCGTCCACGCGGCCGAACCCGGCCCCGTCATTGACCGCCATATCTTCGGCCATTTTGCCGAGCACCTCGGCCGTTGCATCTACGACGGCCTCTGGGTCGGCGAGGATTCGAAGGTCCCCAACGTGCGCGGCTGGCGCAGCGACCTCGTCGCCGCCCTGAAGCAGATCCGCATCCCCAACCTCCGCTGGCCGGGCGGCTGCTATGCCGACGACTACCACTGGCGCGACGGCATCGGCCCGCGCGAAAAGCGCCCGCGCCGCGTCAACGCGCACTGGGGCGGCGTGGTCGAGAGCAACGCCGTCGGCACGCACGAGTTCCTCGACCTGTGCGAACAGCTCGGCTGCGAACCCTACCTTGCGGGCAACGTCGGCAGCGGCACGCCGCGCGAGCTGCGCGAGTGGGTGGAGTATTGCAATGCCGACGCCGGCATGCTGGCGGAGGAGCGCGCGGCGAACGGCCGGCGCGAGCCGTGGAAGGTGCGGCTCTGGGGCATCGGCAACGAAAACTGGGGCTGCGGCGGCAACATGACCCCCGAGCAATACGCCGCGGAACTCCGCCGCTTCTCCACCTACACCCGCGATTTTCCCGGCGCCCCGCTGCTCCGCGTGGGCTGCGGCGCCAATGCCGACGATTTCCGCTGGACCGATGTCGTCATGCGCGACGGCGCGAAAAACACCTTCGGTCACGCCCTCATGCAGGGCCTTTCACTCCATTACTACACGCTGCCCGGCACCTGGGCGAAGAAGCATCCCGCCACGCCTTTCGACGAAAGCGGCTGGAAGAGCGTGATGGCCCTCGGCTGGAAAATGGATGCCATCATCCGCGGCCACCGCGCCGTCATGGACCGCTACGATCCGGCCGGCAACGTGGGGATGGTCGTGGACGAGTGGGGTGCGTGGTATGAGGTCGAGCCCGGCACCAATCCCGGTTTCCTCTACCAGCAGCAGACGGTGCGCGACGCCGTGCTCGCCGCGCTCACGCTCAACATCTTCATCAACCACTGCGAACGCGTGCGCATCGCCAATCTCGCGCAAACGGTGAACGTGCTCCAGGCGGTCGCCCTGACCGAGGAAGGCGGCGGCCGGCTCGTGCTCACGCCGACCTTCGACGTCTTCGGGCTCTACCTGCCGCACTACGACGCCCGCCGCCTGCCCGTGCACAGCGACGCCGCCCTGCGCCAGCACGACGGATTGTCCTATCCGGTGGTGTCGGCCACCGCCTCGCTGGCGGCCGACGGTTCCGTGACGGTCACCCTTTGCAACACGGATGGCACCGCCCCTGCCGCCATCGCGCTCACGCTGGCGGGCCGCGCCGCCTCGCTGCGCGCCGCCAAGGTCATCGTTGCGCCCGAGCTCACGGCCTGTAACACCTTTGACCGGCCGCGCACGATTGACACCCGCAACCTCGACGGCGTGCAGGTGAAAAACGGGGAAGTCGCGCTCACCCTCCCGCCCGGCTCCGTGGCCTCGCTGCATTTCGCATGAACTACGTTTCCGCCCTGCCGCTCGATCACGTCCGCTTCCAGCGCGGCTTTCTCGCCGGCCGCGCCCGGCTCGTCCGCGAGGTCGTCATTCCCTACCAGTGGGAGGCCCTCAACGACCGCGTGCCCGGGGCCGAGCCCAGCGGCTGCGTCCACAACTTCCAGGTGGCCGCCGGTGAGAAGGCGGGGAAATTCCACGGCCTGTTCTGGCAGGACTCCGATCTCGCCAAGTGGATCGAGGCCGCTTCCTACCGGCTGGCCACGCACCCCGATCCGGCGCTGGAAGCCGAGCTCGACCGGCTCATCGCCACCGTCGCGAAGGCGCAGGCCGCGGACGGCTACCTCAACACCTACTTCCAGCTCGTCGAGCCGCAGAACCGCTGGGCCAACCTCCGTGACTGCCATGAACTCTACGTCGCCGGGCACATGATCGAGGCCGGCGTCGCGCACTTCCGCGCCACCGGCAAGCGCACGCTGCTCGATGTGGTGTGCAAGCTGGCCGACATGATCGACCGCACCTTCGGGCTCGGTCCCGGGCAGATCCCCGGCTACTGCGGCCATCAGGAGGTTGAGCTGGCGCTCGTGAAGCTTGCGCGCGCGACAGGGGAGAAACGCTACACCCGGCTCGCCGCCTATTTCATCAACCAGCGCGGGCAGGAGCCGAACTATTTACTCGAGGAGCTGAAACGCCGCGGTGAGACGCTGCCGTGGCACATGCATTTCGACGGCCTCGGCACCCTGCAGGCGGTGAAGCCCGTGCGCGAACTCACCGAGCCCGTCGGTCACGCTGTGCGCCAGATGTATATGCTCGCCGCGATGGCCGACCTCGCGGTCGAGACCGGGGACGATTCGCTGCTGCAGTCGTGCCGCACGCTTTGGACCGCCATTGTGCGCCGCCATCTCTACCTCACGGGCGGCGTGGGCAGCGAGCCCTACGGCGAGAAGTTCGCCGAGCCCTTCGACCTGCCGCCCGACCGCGCCTACTCCGAGACCTGTGCCGCCATCGGCGTCATTTTCTTCGCCCGCCGGCTGCTCGATGTGGAGTTGCGCGGCGAGTATGCCGACGTGATGGAGCGCGCCCTCTACAACAACGTGCAGAGCGGCATGTCGGTGGACGGCACGAAGTTTTTCTACGTCAATCCGCTGGAGGTCATCCCTGCCGTCACCAAGCGGCGCTATGAGTGCCACCTGTTCAAGACCCAGCGGGTCGGCTGGTTCGGCTGCGCCTGCTGTCCGCCCAACGTCGCCCGGCTCTTCGCCTCGCTCGGCGAATACGTGGCCTCGCAGCGGACCGACGGCCTCGCGTTGCACCTCTATGCGGATGGCGACCTGCGCTTCACCGTCGCGGGCCGCGAGGTGCGGCTGGCCGTGCGCACGGATTACCCGTGGACCGAGGACATTGCGATCGAGGTCAGGCCGGCGGCCGCGGCGGAGTTCACCCTGCATCTGCGTATCCCGGGCTGGTGCCGCGGTGCGCGGCTGACGCTCAACGGCCAGTCCCAGCCGCTCGCGCCGGTCAACGGCTACGTGGCGCTGACCCGCACCTGGCAGCCCGGGGACAAGTTGGTGCTGACGCTCCCCATGCCGGTCGAGCGCATCCACGCGGATCCGCGCGTCGCTACCGTGGCCGGCCGCGTCGCGTTGCAGCGCGGTCCGGTCGTTTACTGCTTCGAGGAAGCCGACAACGGCGCCACGCTTTCCGCCTTGACGCTCCCGCGCGCCGCGCCGCTCACGGCCCGTCACGATCCCGCTCTGCTCGGCGGCTGTGTCGTCATCGAGGGACCGGGCACCCGCGACCAAATCACCGCCGATCTTTACCAGACCGCACCACCGGCCACCACGCCGGTGACGCTGCGCGCCATCCCCTACGGCCTGTGGGCCAACCGGGGCGAAGGCGAGATGCGCGTCTGGCTCCGTGAATCATGAAATCCACCAACCCCACCCAAAGTAACCTATTGGGTTACATCCTGCAGGTGTCAGCCACCTTGGTGCGTCGCGCCCAAAGTAACCTATTGGGTTACTTTGCCGCGGGGCTCCTGCTGGTGGCACCGCTGGGCGCCCGACCCGATCAAGCCGTGCAGGATGCCATCATGGCGGATGCGCTGGCCGATTCGTCGGCGCATGATTTTCTCACGCGGCTGTGCGACGATTTCGGCGGGCGTCTGACCGGTGCGCCCGGCAACGAAGGCGCGTTGCACCGCACGATCGAGGAGCTGAAGGCGCTCGGGGTTGAGGCGCGCCTGGAGCGTTTCAAGATGCCCGGCTGGGTGCGCGGGCAGGACGAGGTGACGATGCTCGCGCCGTTGCACCGGCAACTGCGGGTGGCGGCGCTCAGCTATGTCCAGCCGCACGAGCCGTTCGAGGCCGAGGTCGTGGACATCGGCCAGGGCCGGGCGGAGGACATCGCCGCGCTCGACTCACCACAAGGCAAGATCGGCCTGCTCGCCCCACACACGAGCGTGCCGCGCGGCCAGTATGAAGCGGCGGCCCTGAAAGCCGGCATGCGCGGCATCCTCTGGATCAACCGCGTGGACGGCGGCCAGTTGCTGGCGCGCACCGGCTCCTTCAACGGCGAGCCGCTTAAGATCCCGGTTTACAGCGTCACACAGGAGGAGGGCAACTGGATGCTCCGCCTGCTCCAACGCGGGCAGACGGTGCGCCTGCGGATGCACACGCGCTCGTATTGCACGGAGGTCGATACGGCCAACATCGTCGTCACCTTTCCTGGCCGCACGGCCGACACCGTCGTGATCGGCGGGCACTTCGACTCGTGGGACCTCGGGCAGGGCGCCACCGACAACGGACTCGGCGTGGCGCAGCTCTACGCGGTCGCGAAGCAGTTGCAGGCGCATGCGCCGCAAAACCTCCGCACCGTGGAGCTCGTGTGGTTCAACGGCGAGGAGCAGGGCCTCTGGGGTGCCCGTGTCCACGCGCCGACGCTCAAGGACCGGCCCGTGGCCGCGATGGTGAACCTCGACATGGTGGGCTTCCCGCTGTCGGTGAACGCGCTCGGCTTCGACGCGCTCGTGCCGGTGCTGGAGCAGTTCGACGCTTCGCTGGGCGCGCGCCGGCTGAAGCAGGGCGTGGCCAATGTGAACTGGTTCGGCAGCGACCACACGCCCTACCAGCTCGAAGGTATTCCCTCGATCACCTTCGGCGCGCACATCGAGCCCGACAAGGTGCGCTACTACCACGACCTCGCCGACACCATCGACAAGGTGGACCCCCGCATGATCCCCGAGTCCTCCGCGACGATCGCCGCGCTCACGTATTTCCTCGCGAACGTGGAGGAGCTGCCCGTGCGCCGTTATTCCCCGGCCGAGATGAAGGAGATATTCACCCGCGCCGGTTTGGAACCGCGCATGCGCGGCGTGGGTCTGTGGCCTTTCGATTACACCGCGGACAACCCTTGAAGTCATGACCCACATCACCCGCCGCACTTTTCTAAAAACCGGAGCCGCCGCCGGCCTGGCCGCCGCCACGCCGCTGCTGGCGGCGCCGCCGCCGGCGGACGGTCTCTTCCCGGCCCGGCCCAATTTCCACAACACGCCGGGTGCCAGCGTCATGATCAGCGGCGGAAGCATCACCCGCGACGAGCGTTTCCTGCCCGCGGTGTCCGAGGTCCAGAAACGGCACTATGCCGGCCGCAAGCGCATCCTGCTCATTTTGCATGCCTCGCTGCCGGCGGACCGCGACCGGATGGAGCAGCGCCTGCAGGCCATGTTTGCGGCGGACGGTTTTGACGCCTACTCGCTGCACCACCTGAGCGACGGCGCCGCGCGGCGGCGAATCGAGACCGCCGAGGCGATCTTTGTCGGCGGCGGCGAAACCTTCCTGCTGCTGCGCACGCTGCTGGAGGAGCGCCAGCTCCGCCCGTTGCGCGCGGCGGTGCTGGGCGGCACGCCGTTCCACGGCACCAGCGCCGGGGCCAACATCGCCGGGCCACACATCGGGTGCACCAATGATTTCCCGGTGGTGGACGTGCCCTCGCGCGCGGCGCTCGGGGTTTTCCCCGCCGTGATCAACCCGCACCATCCGCGGACGGACGAGCCGGATTTCGGCGGCCGCTCGCACAAGATCCGCAGCTACCTGCGGGCCAACCCCGGCGAAACCGTGCTCGGCCTGGGCAACGCCGCGATCGCCCGCCTCCACGCCACGCGGGTCGAGATTTCGCTCCAAGCGGCGTTTCTTTATCAACAGGGCGGTAGCCGCGAGCTGGCGTTGGGCGAGGTCGGGGAGCTTTCGTCGCTGGTGAGTTACCGTGCCTAAGCTCGCCGAAATCCAACTGCGCGATCCCTTCATCCTGCCCGATCCTGCGGCCGGGATTTACCGGCTTTATGGCACGACGGCCCTCGGTGGCCCGATGGAAGCGCCGGATGGCTTCAGCGTGCGCCTCAGCCGCGATTTGGTGAACTGGAGCGAGCCGCGCCCGGTGCTGCCGCGCAACATCGGTCCGGCGAAGGCGGATTTTTACTGGGCGCCGGAGGTGCACTGCCACGGTCGGCGCTGGTATCTGTTCGCCTCGTTCGGCGTGGGCATGAACGTGGTGCATCCTCAGGCCCACTACACCACCGTCTATGCGGCCGCTACGCCCGAAGGCCCGTTTGCGCCGCATTCGCAGGGACCGGTCACCCCGCTGGGCTGGCGCAGTATCGACGGCACGCTGCATTTTGAACCGGATGGCCGGCCGTGGGTCATCTTTGTGCGCGAGTGGACGCAGACCCTCGACGGCGAGATGCATGCGATGCCGCTCAGCGCCGACCTGCGCCAGCCGGCCGGCCCGCCGCAACTGCTTTTCCGCGCCAGCGAAGCGCCGTGGAGCCTCGCGCAGCACAGCGAATACGGCGACGGCTACCGTGTCACCGACGGGCCTTGGCTGCATCGCACCGCGGCCGGGACGCTGCTGATGCTGTGGTCGAGTTTCGGCCGCGGCGGTTACGTGACCGGCGTGGCCCGCAGCGAGAGCGGTGCGATCACCGGTCCGTGGGCGCAGGCGCCGGAACCGCTGTTCGCGCGCGATGGCGGCCACCCGATGCTCTTCCGCGCCTTCGACGGGCGGCTCATCATGACTCTGCATTCACCCAACCGCCCGGGCCACGAGCGGGTGCGCCTGCTGCCCGCGCGGGAGACGGCGTCGGGGCTGGAACTGGCCGGCTGATTTTTGGTTCGTCATCCGGTGCGGCGGCGTTTTCTTGGGCGCACCCCGCCGCCGCTGTCCGCCCGCCCCGTCCACGGGTTGCGGATTTGCCGCAAAGTGCCGTTAAACCCATGGATGCCTCCAACCGCCAAACCCCCGCCGGCCATGCGCGTGCTTTGGTTTGAATTCCTGCTCGCCCTGCGTCGGCTGGCCCGCCGCCGGGCGCAGAGCGGTTTGTTACTGGTGACCTTCACGGTGTCGGTCGCCCTGTCGCTATTGAGCTGGACACTCTTTCACACGGTTTTCCTGAGCCAGCCGGACTTCGATCCGAAGGGGGAGTATTATGTGATGAGCTATGCTGGAGCAGGACCGTCGTCGTCGAGTCAAATGACATTGGATGAGATGGAGGCCTTCACGGCGTCACGGGCTATTTTCGAGGATGTGGCGATCATGGCTTTCTATGTTTCAACGTTTGTGAAAACCCCGGATGGGGCGGAGCGGGTGCTGGCAGCACACCCTTCCTCGCGTGCGTTGCAACTGGTGGGGGCGCAGCCGCTGTTGGGCCGGCTGTTCACCCCGGAAGACGACAAGCACGGTGCGCCGGGTGTGGTGCTGCTCAGCGAAAAGGTGTGGACCAACAGCTATGGCCGCGATCCCGGTGTCCTTGGCAAGCCCATCGATATCAATCGCGAGACGGCGACCATTGTGGGTGTGATGCCGTCCGGCTTCAGGTTTCCCAACGATCAGGATATCTGGATTTCGCTCGGCGCCTGTTACGATCACTCGCGATGGCCGTTGCGCACGGCTATCGTGAAATTGAAGCCGGGCCTGACGAAAGAGCGGGCAGAGCGGGACCTGCAGACCATCCTTTCCAACCTGCCGCCGAACACCCCGGCGCGAGAACGCGAGGCCACGCCGGTGCTGACCGCTTACCGGGACTTTCACCTGCTGCCAGACACCCGGATGAGCGCATTGATATTGTTCGCACTGGGAATGCTGTTCCTCGCGGTGAGCTGCGCGAATGCGGCGAACTTGATGATTATCGATTTTCTCGGACGTCGGCCCGAAGTGGCTGCGATGCTTGCTCTCGGGATTCCGCGACGTGCCGCGGTCAGGAGCGTGTGTCATGAGGTTGGGATCATCGCGCTGGGCGCGGCGGTCCTGAGTCTGGCGCTGCTGCCTTGGGCCGGACCTTTGCTCTATGAGCGGATCAAGATCATCAACGCGCCTTACTGGCTGGCCTATCAGTTTGCATGGCGCGATGCCGGCATGGCGTTCCTGCTGGCCGGGGTTTCCGCAATCGTGACGGTGATCGCCCCGATCGTGTATCTGCTGCTGGTGAACCCCGACAAGGTCATCCGCGACCACGCCTACGCCAGCCGCGGGACAGGACGGGCGGTGTGGCGGCGAGTGTTGCTGACCGGCCAGATCGCGCTGCTCACGATGCTGGGCGTGAGCGCGGGCCTGCTGGTGCAATCGAGCCGGAACATCGGCGAGTCGAACTGGGGTTATGATGCGGGGCGGGTCTTCGATGGAAAAATCAGCGCGCTCTCCATCCAATACCCCCAAGGCCAGACATCGGTGGGGCGGCTGGCAACACATCGTCAGGTGCTGGCAGAGGTCAGGCGTCGGCCGGAAACGATGGCGGCGGCATTCGCGGAAAACCCGCCGGGCTACAGCGGCGGACCCTACTGCCGTTATGCGCTTGATCCCGGGGCATTCGATGACGGCGGAGAAATGGGCGAGGCGTTTTTCTCCCGGCTTTCGGAGGGCTATTTCGACACGCTAGCGGTGCCCTTTTTAGCCGGAGAGGATTTCCCGGAGGAGTCGCCGGATGAAGGGCTGCCACATGCCATCCTCAACGAATCGCTGGCGCGCAGGCTCTGGCCGGGTGAAGATCCGCTGCAGCGCGCGCTCTACGTGCGCTATCCGTGGATGAAGGAGACGGACCCGCCCCAGCAACTGGTCGTGCGCGGTGTAGTGCGGGATTTTCAGGCGTGCGGGCCACGCGCTAAAACAAACAACGCAGTGTTCACGGCGTTCACCACCAAGGCGGGTGCGGGTTCTGCGGTCTCGCTCTACGTGCGCGACCGGGCCGGGTTGCCAACCTTCAAGTCGCTTAACGATGCGGTGCACCGGGCGGAGCCACGGGTGGCGCTGTATTTCCCGTCAACGATCAAGGGGCAGATCGACCTCCTGCTGAGCTCCATGCGCATGACCACGGATTTGACGACCGTCTTTGCCATGGCGGCGTTGCTGCTGGGCGCGATCGGGATCTACAGCCTGACGGTGGCGCAGGTGCTGCAGTCGTCGCGGGACTTTGGCATCCGCATGGCATTGGGCGCGGAGCCGCGGCGGTTATGGACGAACTTCACGCGGGGGCACTTGCTGACGGTGCTTATCGGGGTGGCGCTGGGGCTGGCAGGCGCGGCGCAGGCGGTGCGGGTGCTGGGCGCGCTGCTCCACGGAGTGAATCCCCATAGTGTAGTCACCTACACGGGCGTGGCGCTGGCGATCCTGGCCGTGGCAGTGCTGGCTTGCGTGCCGAGCCTGTTCCGGCTCAAACGCATCAATCCGGCCGATTGCCTGCGGAGTTTGTAGGAGGCAGGTCGTCCTGAGAACATCGCAACCCAACCACTTACACCCATGCGCGTGCTTCGGTTTGAATTCGCCCTTGCCTTGCGCCGGCTCTTCCGGCGGCGCGCGCAAAACGGGCTGCTGCTGGTGACCTTCACGGTGTCGGTGGCGCTGTCGCTGCTGAGCTGGACGCTTTTCCACACGGTCTTTCTGAGCCAGCCGGAGTTCGACCCGAAGGGGGAGTATCATGTGATGTCGTATGCGGACACCACGGCGGTGATGTTTCAGCGGCACTCTTCCTACGATGACATGGAGGCATACAAAGCGGGCCAACAGGTTTTTGAGGACATGGCCGAAGTTGGTTTCTATAATTCGGTTTTTGTCTTCACCCCTGCGGGCGAAGAGCGTTTTCAGGCCGCCTATCTTTCTTCCCGGGCGATGCAGATACTCGGTGCCAAACCGCTGCTGGGCCGGCTGTTTTCCCCGGAAGACGACGTGCGGGGATCGACGCCGACGGCCTTGCTCAGCCAGCGCCTGTGGGAGAACAATTATGGGAGCGACCCCGACATAGTGGGCCGGACCATGTTGGTAACCGGTGAGCAGGTGAGCATCGTCGGGGTGATGCCGGCGGCATTCAGGTTCCCGAACGATCAGGCCCTCTGGATCTCCTATGGCGCCACCCCCAATCACCCGTTTGTGCCCCTACGGGACGCGCTGGTGAAGCTGAAACCTGGAGTAACCAAGGAGCGGGCCGAGCGGGATCTGGCCGTGATCTTGGAACAGCGCGGACCAGAAAGTTTGGCGAAGAAAAACGGGCTGAAGCCCGCCCTGATCCCGCTGCGCGATTTTTATCTGCTGCCTGAAATCAGGGTGAGCGCCACCATCCTGTTTTCCCTGTCACTGCTCTTTATTTTGCTAAGCTGTGCCAATGCGACCAATCTCATGCTGGTGGATTTTCTGGGCCGGCGGCCCGAGGTGGCGGCGACCCTCGCCTTGGGCATACCGCGCCGGGCAGCGATCCGGGGGGTATGTCTTCAAGCGGGCTTGGTGGCGGCGGCAGCGGCCGTCATTAGCGTTGGTTTGTTGCCTGTGGTCGGACCACTGCTTTATGAAAGGGTTCAGTTTCTCAATGCCCCCTATTGGTTGGTCTATGGGTTCCGGTGGCATTATGCGGGGCTGGCATTTGGTCTGGCGGGGGTGGCGGCCCTGATGACGGTCATCCTGCCGGTTTGTTATCTGCTGTTGGTGAATCCCGATAAAATCATTCGCGATCATGCCTATGCGAGTCGGGGCACCGGCCGAAACTGGTGGCGCCGCATCGTCTTAACCGGCCAGGTGGCCATACTCACGATACTGGCGGTGGTGGCGGGTCTGTTGGTGCATTCCAGCCGGAATGTTGGGCGCAGTCACTGGGGTTATCCGGCCGAGCGCATTTTCATGGGAAAAATCAGTAATACTTCCATCGAGTTTCCGGCCGAGCAGCGCAACCAGTTGCGAAACCAGATGAACCGCAAGGTGATGGAGCAGGTGCAGGCGAGACCCGAAACGGCCTTCGCAGCGCTGGCGGATAATCCACCGGGCTACAGCAACGGTCCCTATTGCCACTATGCGCTCGATCCGGGGCAATTCAGTGCAGGCCAAGGACAGGGGGAGGCTTTTTACTCACGCGTGACGGAGGACTATTTTGATCTCATGACCGTGCCGTTCGTGGCGGGAAACAGGTTTCCTAAACTGATCCAGGATGATTCGCCCAATTACGCCATCATCAACGAATCACTGGCAAAGACGTTATGGCCGGGTGAAGATCCACTGCAGAGGGCGTTCTATGTCCGCTATAGTTGGATGAGTGTGGAGGAGCCTCCACGGCAGTTGCGGGTGCATGGAGTGGTGGGGGATTTTCAGGCGAATGGCCCCACTGCCAAAACGAACAATGCCATATTCACGCCCTTCAATCCCCGGAGCGGCAACGTGGCCATGGCCTTCCTCTTTGCCCGCGATCACCAAGGGGTGCCGACATTCAAGTCGCTCAATGATGCAGTCCACCGGGCTGATCCCCGTGTCGCCCTATTCTTCCCTTCGACGATCAAGGGCCAGATCGACCTTATGCTCAGCTCTGTGCGCATGACCACGGATCTGACGGCCATATTCGCGATGGCGGCGCTGTTGCTCGGGGCGATCGGCATCTACAGTATCACGGTGACGCAGGTGATCCAATCGTCGCGGGACTTTGGGGTGCGCATGGCGCTGGGCGCGGAGCCGGGGCGTTTATGGCGGGATTTCACCCGCGGACACTTCATCACGGTGCTGATCGGCGTGTTGCTGGGATTGATTGGGGCGGGATTTGCCGTGCGGACCATCAGCGCGCTGCTCCATGGCGTCAGCCCCTACCATGTGGGAACCTATGGCAGCGTAGCGCTTGGCATCCTGCTGGTGGCGGTGCTGGCTTGCGTGCCGAGCCTGTTCCGGCTCAAACGCATCAATCCGGCCGATTGCCTGCGGAGTTTGTAGTCTGATAGACTACAAGCAGTCCGGGGAAGAGGAGGAATACCATGATGCAGCCGACACCTTATCCTGGCGTGAACCGAGTGCTGCACGAGCTGGTGGCGCGGGCGGGGCGGGTGTTGGGAAAGAATCTCGTGGGCGTCTATCTGCACGGTTCGCTGGCCGTGGGAGATTTTGATGAACGGGACAGCGACTTGGATTTTCTGGTGGTCGTGGGCGAGCCCCTGGCGGAGGCCGAGGTGGCGGGGTTGCAGGCGATGCACGATCGGTTGCATGATTTCGAGGCACCCTGGGCACAGCATCTGGAGGGCTCCTATCTGCCGAAGGCATTGCTGGAGCAGCCGGAAGCGGTGGGCGTGACGCCGCTGTGGTATCTGGACAACGGTTGGCGTGAGCTGACCCAAAGCGTGCATGATAACTCGTGGGTCGTGTTTTGGATCCTGCATCGCTACGGAATCACGGTGGCCGGACCGGAGGCCAAGACGCTGTTTGGCCCGGTGCCGGCGGACCGTTTGCGCCGGGAAGTGCTTGCGGTCATGAAAAATTGGGGCGGGGACATGCGCAAAGATCCGGCCATGATCAGCAGCGTGTGGTATCAGTCGTTTGCGGTGATCAGTTTCTGCCGGATGCTGCAGACGCTGCGCACCGGGGAGATTCACTCAAAGAAAACCGGGGTGCACTGGGCGCAGGCCGAGCTGGAACCGCGCTGGGCGGGTTTGATCCAGCGGGCGTGGAAAGAGCGCCCTGATCCCAGCCGAAAAATCCGGTTGCCGCCGGCTGCGGGTGAGGTTGAGCAGACGCTGGAATTTATTGGCTATGCGCAGACGCTGGCCTTGAGGAGCGGCTACGGATAACCTTCTGCCCTTCACGCGCCGAACCCGTAGGTCAGCGCCCAACTGCGGGTGGCACCGGGGGTGAGTTCGCTCTGGATGTAGGGCTCGATGGACCAGGTGTTGCTGTTGCCCCAGATGGGACACAGGTCGGGCACAAAATCCGTCGAGAAAACCACCCCGGTGAGCGTTGGGTGCGAGAGAGTGCAATGCAGCGGAGAGGCACCGATCTGGAGTTGCTCGAAGTGGCCGTCGTCGCGGTGGAGAAAGCGGCGTTTGAAGCTCAGGCGGTTGGTTGCGTCCAGCGCGTAGCCGACGTTTTCGGCCATGCCCCAGCCGGCGGGCAGGTCGCAGGTGAGGAGCCGGTCGGTCAGTGCAAAGAAAGGGTGGGCGAACCAGTGCAGCGGTAGCGGGCGGCCGCCAGTGTTGGTGATGCGGGTGGCGGAAACGAGCGTGCGGTCGCGCAGGGCGAGGTGGCGCGTAAGCTGACAGGCGTAGCCGTTGCCCGCCTGGGCGGTGCAGAACTCCAGTGTATCGGGCGTGCGGGTGACGCTCCAGGTGCAGGGAGTCGTGACGGCGAGTTCGCCGGCCATGTTGGGGCCGACTTCGCCGATGCCGATGATGAAACCGCGGCGTTCCTCAAGGATCAGCGGCCGGCCGGTGCCGAACTCGGCATGCCGGAAGGATTCGGGGAGACCCTGGCCGTTGAAAGGGGTGGGCCGGTCCACGGGCCACTCGGGGCCGGTGAGGAGCGGGCCGGCGGCGGGGTCGTGCACCTGCCACACGTAGCCGCCCCAGCAATAGCGGGTGCCGAGGCGGGCGCGGTCGGCCGCGTCGGCGGGATCGAGGACTTCCGCCCGGAGGGAATTGCTGGCGAGCGTCAGCATGGGCCGCGGGCGGCGCGCGGGTTTACTTCTCCCGGACGACGTGCACGGCGGTGCTGCGGCCCTCGACCACGAGCATGAAGTGCCCGCCGCGCCGGGGCTGGATCTCGATTTCGCGACCGGCGATTTCGCCGGCAATGGGAGTGAGGCCCCGCCAGACTTGGCCGTTGTCGAGCCGGAAGCTGTTGCCGCCCACCCAGCCGGTCACCCGGGCTTTGATGCCCGGCGCATCCTTCCAGGAATCGTCAAAGGGATTGGGCAGGCCAAAGCGGCTGAGCAGGTTTTTTTCTTCCTCCTCGCGCATCTGCCGGGCGATGATGGCCGTCTGGTGATTGACCTCGGCGCGCACGGCCGTGGCGAAGTGGCGGACGATGGCGATGTCGATGAGCGCGAGCTGGTCGGCGGTGAGCTCGGCGACGCCGGAATTGCGCTGTTCCTCAGGGGTCATCAGGGCCTTGATGCCGGGGAAGGCGGTGCTTTGGGCACTGGCGACGGCGGTCGTAAAAAGCAGGGCGAAGAAGAAGCGGTGCATGGGTGGCTAGGGTTAGGGTAAACAGGTTGGAGCGGGGCAACCGGACCGCAAGTCCCGAGGCGGGTCAGGTCTCGAGGAACTCCGAGCCGGCGGACTGGGCGGCGATCAACTGGGAGAAGACGCCCCCGCGGGCGTTGAGTTCCTTGAAATTGCCCTCCTCGATGATGACGCCCTGGCGCAGGACGACGATGCGGTCGGCATTCTTGATGGTGCTGAGCCGATGGGCGATGGTGATGACCGTGCGGCCGACGGACAGGCGGTCGAGGGCTTCCTGGATGAGGCGTTCGCTCTCGTAGTCGAGGGCGGAGGTGGCTTCGTCGAGGATGAGGACGGGCGGGTTGCGCAGGATGGCGCGCGCGATGGCGATGCGCTGGCGCTGGCCGCCGGAGAGGGCGACGCCGCGCTCGCCCACCGCGGTGTCGTAGCCTTGGGGCATCTTGAGGATGAACTCCTCGGCGTTGGCGAGGCGGGCGGCTTGCTGGATCTCGGCCGGGGTGGCGTCGGGCTTGGCGAAGCGGATGTTGTCGCCGATGGAGCCGGAGAGGAGGATGCTGTCCTGCATGACGACCGCGAGCTGGCGGCGAATCCAGCGCATGTTCCATTCCGACTGGGGCACGCCGTCGATCAGGATGCGGCCGGCGGTCGGCGCGTAGAGGCCGAGCAGAAGGTTGGCGAGGGTGCTCTTGCCCGAGCCGGAGGGGCCGACGAAGGCCACGTGCTCGCCGGGCCGGATGGCGAGGTTGAGGTGTTGGATGACGGTCTTTTCCGGTGCGGAGGGGTAGTGGAAGGAGACGCCCTCGTAAACGATGTCGCCATGGATGCGGTCTTCGCGCCGGGTGCCGTGCCAGGTCTCCACGTAACGCGAGTCAATGAGTTCCTTGATGCTGGTGTAGCCTTCCTTGGCGGCGAAGTAGGGTTCGCTCAGGCCGATGAACATGTGCACCGGGCCGAGGATATAGCCGAAACCGGCCATGAAGGCGAAGAGCGTGCCGATGGTGATGCCGCCCTTGATCGCCATGATGGCGCCGCCGGCGATGACGATCAGCGAGAGGAACTGCATGCCGACGTGCACGTAGGTGCCGAAGAGGGCGTTGACGTAGGACTGCGAGATGCGGCTGCGCGCGAAGGATTCGCTGCTGCGGTCGAGTTCGCGCTCGGCCTGGTCTTCCTCGCCGAAGCTGCGCACGAGGCGCAGGGCGGACATGTATTCGGAGGCCGTGCCGGTGAGGCGCTCCTGCGCGAGGCGGTTGGCGTTGTTCTCCCGCTGGATGCGGTTGAAGAAAAACCACTTGGCGGAGGCGTAAACCGGGATGGCGAGCAGGAGGACGAGGAGGAGGAACCAGTTCATCCAGGCGAGGATCGCGATGATGCAGACGCCCATGAGCAGATTGGGCAGCAACTGGTTGAGGACGGCGAAGAGGAGACCCTCGATCTTCTGGGTGTCGAAGGCGTATTTCGAGAGCAGCCGGCCGGTCTTCTGGCCGTCGAGGTAACTGAAGCTCAGGAACTGCATCCGGAAGAAAATGCGGCTGCGCATCTCGACCATCAGCCCGGCCATGGTCTTGGCGATCGAATGCGCGCCCCAGACGGAAAAGGCGAAATGCAGCGCGAGGCAGAGCACAAACCACAGGCTGAAGTGCAGGACGCCCTCGATGCTGCCCTCCTTGAGCGGCTTGTCCACGATCTGCTGGATGAGGAAGGTGCACGGTGCCGCCGCGAGACTGCGCAGGAGGGCGAGGATGACGCCGCCGCGGAAAGGACGGCGGGCCGACCACAGGTAGGAGAGCAACCCGGGTTGATCGAGTGGATTCGCGGGAACGGACATGGCTGGCGGGGAAGCTAAGCAGGCGGCGCGCCGGAAAGCCCGGCGCGCTTACTTTTTCGTGCGGGCGGGCGCCTGGCCCCCGTGCATCACGGCGTAGAACGGGTCGCCGGGGCGAATGCTGCCCCGCGTGACGGCCGTGCCCGTGAAGGCCGACTTGTAGAGCGCGGCGAGAAATTCGAGCGTGCGGCGGGCCTCGGCACCGCTGGTGAGCGGCACGGCACCGGCATCCATGTCGGCGACGAGGGCGTTGAGCTGCGCACCGTGGGTCGAGCCGACGTCGGGCGGGAAGTTGTTCCAGGCGGTCTGCATCGTCTCGGCGGTGCCGGGCACGGCGGGGGTCAGCCGCCAATTTTCCTTCTGGTAGGCGTAGAGATGGGTCAGCTCCACGGTGGCCTGCTCGCAGTCGATGCGCAGGTAGGTCTCCTGCCGCGGGCAGAGCGTGCTGTTGATGATAGAGGCGCGGGCGCCGTTGGCGAATTTCACGTGGGCCATGGAGACGTCCTCGACCTCGATCGCATGGTGGAGCGTCTCGGCGACGGCGCGGACTTCCGTCCAGTCGCCGAGCAGGTGGAGCAGATGGTCCATGCTGTGAATGCCCTGGCTCATGGTGGGGCCGCCCAGCTCGGTCTTCCATTTGCCGCGCCACGGCACGGCGTAGTAGGCTTCGTCGCGATACCAGAGGGTGTGACACACGGCGACGAGCGGCCGGCCGAAGGCGCCCTGCTGCAGGAGCGAGCGCACGTGGACATTCGACGAGGCGAAGCGCATCTGGAACACGCAGGCGGTGCGGCGGCCGGTGCGCTGCTCGGCGGCCGCGATGCGGTCGAATTCGGCCAGCGAGGCACAGAGCGGCTTTTCGCAGAGCACCCACGCGCCGGCTTCCATCGCGGCGATGCTCATGTCGGCATGCAGGCCGGGCGGCGCGGCGATGAGCACGATGTCGGGCCGCTCCTCGCGGAGCATCGTGGCGTAGTCCGTGTGGGCGGCGGGAATTTTGAAACGCTCACAGAAGGTGCGGGCCCGGGTGGCGTCGATGTCGCAGGCGGCGACCAGTTGCACGCGGCCCGAGGTGGCCTCGGTGGCGCGGACGTGGGCATCGGAAATGCCGCCGGTGCCGACGATGACGGCGCGGTAGGTTTTCATGGAAGCGGATTACTTGGCGCCCAGCACGATCGGGGTCTGCCGCGGGGTGTAAACGGTGAGGCCGAGCAGCGACTGGGTCGGCGCGGGGAAGAAATAGCTGGCGGCGTAGCCGACGCTGATGGTGGTGAAATTCGCGATGAAAATGTAGAAGAAGGGATGCACGAGGCTCTGGGTCCAGGCAGTGAGCGTGAGCACGAGGCTGGCGCCGACGCCGATGAAAGCGCCCTGCCAGTTGGCGCGTTTCGTGAACATGCCCAGGGCGTAGCAACCGGCGAAGCCGCCGCCCAGCAGCCCCATCAGAATGAAGGAGGTGTCGAGCGCGGACTTGATGTCGGCGGCGGCAAGCAGAAGCGCCGTGCCGATGCCGATAAGGCCGGCGCCGACGGTGCTGAACTCCGCGAGCCGCCGGCTCTTTTCCGGCGTGGCCCGCTTCGCGTAACGTTCGTAGAAATCGACCGAGACCAGCGTTGCCACGCTGTTGATACTGCTGGAAAGGGTGGACATCGAGGCGGCAAAGATGCCGGCGATGATGAGGCCGGTGACGCCCGCGGGCAGCTCGGCGGCGATGAACTGCGGGAAGGTTGAGTCCACGTTCAGCATCGGGTTCAGGTTGGCCGGATGCTGCTTGTAGTAGACGTAGAGCGCGGTCCCGATGCCGAAGAAGGTGAGGTTGCCCGGCACGACGATGGCCGCGAGGGTCCAAACCGACCAGCCGGCCTCCTTGTCGGACTTGGTGGAGAGCACGCGCTGCATCATCACCTGGTCCTGCGGATAGACGAGGACGCCGAGGATGTTGAGCATGATGAAACCCCAGACCGTGGCCTGGGTGAGGTTGAAGCTCCAGTCGAAGGTCTGCATCTTGCCGTCACCGATCGCGATGCGGAAGAACTCGCTTACACCGCCGTCCACGTTGGTGAGGATGAAGCCGATGGCGACGAACGCGCCGCCGAGCATCACAATCACCTGGATGAAGTCGGTCCAGATGACGGCCTTCATTCCGCCCATCACGGTGTAGAGAATGGTGACCACGCCCATGATGAGGATGGCCGCAGTGACGCTGATCCCGGTCACGGCGGACATGGCCAGCGAGGGCAGGAACAGCACGATGCTCATGCGGCCGCCGAGCTGCAGCACGATGGCGAGCGCCGAGGCGAGCACCCGGATGTGCGGGTGAAACCGCATCTCGAGATAATGATAAACCGACATCAGGCTCAGCCGGCGGATCAACGGCACGATCCAGATGGCGACGAAAATGGTGCCGACCATGCCGATGACGTTGTTGGCGAGGTAGAGCCAGTTTTCGGCGAAGGATTTGGCGGGGGTGGCGATGTAACTGATGGCGCTCGTCCCGGTGGCGTAGAGGCTGACGCCCGCGGCCCACCACGGGATATTGCGGCCGCCGAGGAAGAAGTCGGTGGTGTCTTTGCTGAGCTTGTCCTTGCGGTAGTAGTAATAGCCGATGGCGGCGGTGAAACCCAGGTAAACGGCGATCAAAACCCAGTCGATGGGCTTCAGGAGGCGCTTGGAGAGTGCGATGGTGATCTGGGTGTGGGTGGATGCGCCGGTGGCATCCGCCGTGGTGACGACGAAACCGCCGCGCACCGGGCGGACGTTGCTCACAGCACCGGCCAACGGAGCGGAACCGACATCAGCCCAAGCATGGGTGATGGTGTGGTAGGAGTGGATGTGCGCTCGGCCGTCGGCATCCATGGAGAGCGCGAGGAGATGCGCCTGTCCGCCGGGCTGGAGGACCGGTTTCAAGCCGGCCGGAGGCGCGGGCCTTTCCTGCCAACCGGCGGCGGAAGTGTGGCTGAGCCAGCGCAAGCTACCCGCGGTGTCGCGGGCGAGGAGCCAGAGCGAGTTATTGTGGCTGGCATGGGCGACCGGTTGCAGGCCGGCGGCATCACCCGTGAGTGCCGGCAGCTCAATCGCGGCGGGAGCGGGCAGCGCCGCGACCTGGGTCTCGGCCAAGGTTTCCGTCTTTAGATTGACGAGGCTCTCGGCGCGGAGGGCCGGCGCGAAGCAAGCCAAGGTAAGGAGCAACAGGGCGCAACCGCGCCGAAAAGATAGGGGCATTGGGGGCAGATTCAGGATGGGGTGATGTGAGATTCAAGGCCTATTTCACGAATAATCATAACGTGACGCACGGAAAATAAAAAACGCCGCACGGAGAGTGCGGCGTGAGAGTGAGCCGGAGGCGAATCAGCCGGCCGTGGCGAGCTTGAGGATTTTTTCGCCGGTGAGCCGTTTTTCCTTGGGCAGCGAGTGCGGCGTCAGGTTGCCGTAGGTCTTGGCCATCTGCTTGAATTTTTCCTGCGTGGCCTTGACGAATTCCTCGACGGGCCGGGTCTCGCCGAACTGGGTCATCATCTCGGGCAGCCAGCGGTGGCCGAAACGGACGTGGTTCTGCTCATCGTTGCGATCGAAGGCGAGGAGCGTGTCGGCCTCGAAGTCGCTGAGTTCGCGCACGCGGTCCATCACGTGGGCCTTGGTCGGGAAGCTGCCGGCCTCAAATTCCATCGTCATCATCGCGTAGCGCTCGTGCGCCGGCATGTGAACGAGGATGTTGTAGAGCTCGAGCGAGTGCTCGACCGTCATCAGGTCCACGCCGAGCTTCGGGAGCTGGCGGAAACCGAACTGGCTGTGGCGCGATTCGTCCCAAAGGTGGCGGGCGAGGTCGTGATGCAGGTCGAAGGGGGCGTTGGGCGTGTCGATGAAGGCGGTGGCGAGGTAGTCGATCGCGTCCATCTCCATCATCAGCCACACATAGACCATCATCCGGATCACGCGGGCGTCGGTCTTGGGATCGGTGAGCCAGGGGCGCACGATGGGATCCTCGGTGGGATCGAAGCCAAAAATGCTCGAGCAAACGGGATACTTGCCGCGGTTGCAGGTGGAGGGATGCGCGTAGGGCGTCTTGTCCTGCTGCCAGACGTAGCCGGCGGCGAGGGGCAGGCGGGTTTCCTGGCCGAGCCAGCCGCCAAGGTCGTCCAGCGCCTGGGTGAGGTGGAGCTTCCATTCGCGCGCGTCCACGCCCTTGAGGAAGGGCGCGACCTCGCGCAGGTGGCGCTCCTCGTCGGCGATGAATTCCTCGACGAGTTTCTTCGAGGGCCAGTCGGCGAGGTGATCGGTTACCTTGAGGTAATGGCGGTAGGCGTCGAGCAGCGCGGGCTTGAGCACCTCGTAGAAGCCGGCGGTGAGCACGAGCGGGTCGGATTTGGCATGGCCGACGGCCTCGACAAAAATGCGGCGCACGGAGTCGCGCACGGTCTCACCGGTGCCGAAGCCGCTCAGCTCGCGGCCGCGCTCACGGATGAAGCGGGCATGGCCGGCGGATTCCCAGGCATGCTGGCAGACGAGGTATTTGAGCTCGGGCTCGCCCACGCGATAGACGAGCGTGGTGACGGTGCGGAGGAACTCGCGCTCAACCTCGAAGAGGAGGCGGAGGAGGCGGGTCATCTCGTTGACCGCGGCCATGCGGCCGGAGGAGGTGGTGGGGGCGGTGGTGGTCGTGGCCATGGGGAGGATGGGTAAAGTTTTGCGGTAGGGGCCGATTTCCGAGCGGCCCGCCCGGAGGTCGGGCCCTACCTTGGGATTGGAGAACGATGGTTCAGCAGATCAGCCCGCGCTTGCCGTTGGGGCCGTGCGCGGGCGGGTTGACGCCGATCCAGCGCTCGTCGATGGGCTCGGAGGCGCGTTGGTAGCGGCTGTCGCTGGAGATGCGCAGGCGGTTGGTCGTCTGGTTGTCGAGGGACGCGTGCACGGTGAACATGCCGAAGGTGAGCAGGTCGCCGGCTTGGAACTCCGTGGTGAGCCAGCGGCCGCCGAACTTGTTGACCACGGCGGGCGGGTTGCGCGAGAGCGTGCCGGTGAAGGTCCACTTGCCCTCCTTCACCTTGGTGACATCGGCGCTCTTGTTTTCGCAGTAGGCGTCCACGTCGCGATAGACGTAGTTTTCGAGCAGGTCCATGCGCTTGTGGGAGCCTTCGAGGATCATGAGGCCGCCGAGCTCGTAGGAGATGTCGCCGTAGGGCATCCAGCACGTCATGTGCTTGTGCGTGCCGCGGCCCATGTAGGGCAGGTCGCAGTGGGGGTTGGTGCCCTTGCCGGGTCCGATGGCGCGCAGCCAGGTGTAGTCGTAGTGGCGGATTTCCTCGCCATAGAACTGGCGGTAGAAATTGATCAGCCGGCCGTCGGGTGCGTAGAGCAGCTTTTGCACGGGCGCACAGCCGTTGGCGATCTCGGGCTTGAAGATGTAGCCGGCGTCGGGCTTGGCGACGCCCTCAATGGTCGGGTAGGCGGGATCGAGCACCCCGGCCTCGGCGAGCCGGTCGGTGAGCGCCGCGCGGGCTTCGAGCACGAGATCGCGGTCAAGGTAGCCCTTGATGTGGATGTAGCCGTCCTCGGCGAAACGGCGGCGCAGCTCGAGCATGTCGTCGGCGGCGTCGGCGGAATCGCGCAGTTGGCCAAACTTGTCGTCGCTCAGGTCGAGGGCGTGGCCGTAGGAAATGATCTGGGGCGTCGTGGCGGTGCTCATGGGAGAAAAGCCGGTCGGGGTTGGGTGGGTGTAACGGGATTAAAGAGTCGGACAATATACACCGCTCCCGGCCGGGACAAAATGGTTGAAATGAGATTTGGCATGTAGATTTTGGGATTACATGGGCACCGAATCTTCCCCTGCACCCTTCCGCAGCCAGGCCTGGCTGGAGAGTCCCCTGCGCACCAGCCTGGGTGAGCTCCAGTTGGTGGGCGCCCTGAAGGACGTGCAGGGTTTGGACCCCCAGGCGATGCGTGTTTTGGGAAGCTACTCGCTCATCTACTTGGTGGACGTGGACGGTTACTACTGCGACGCCAACGGTGTGCAGGCCGATCTGCGCCCTGGCGACCTCGTGCTCATCTTTCCCGAACTGGCCCACGCCTACGGGCCGAAGCGCGGGCAGCCGTGGAACCAGATCTACTTTGTCTTCAACGGACCGCAGTTTGATTTTCTCCGCAGCCGCGGCGTCCTCGATCCCGCGCGTCCGGTCTGGCACCTGGAGCCGGTGGACTATTGGAGTCGCCGGCTGGAGGAGGTGGTGGCGGGCGAAGGCCGGCACACCCCGGCCGGCGCGATGCGGGCGATGGGGATGTTTCTCCACCTCATCAACGATCTGGCTGCGGCCGATGCCGAGGCCCGGCTCAGCCCCGAGCGTGACGCGTGGCTGGAGGAAAGCCAGCGCCTGCTCGGCAATCCCGGCGCGCGCGGCTGGCCGGCTCCCGTGCAGGTGGCGCGGCAGGTGGGGCTCAACTACGACAACTTCCGCAAGCAGTTCACGCTGCGGCTGGGCGTCTCACCCGGCCAGTTCCAGAAACGCAAGCGCATCGACCGCGCCTGCGCCGCGATTTACCAGGGCAGCCACGGCTTCAAGGAACTCGCCGAGGAACTGGAGTTCTGCGATGTCTTCCACTTCTCGAAAGCCTTCAAGCAGGTGATGGGCATCACCCCGTCGGAATTCCGCCGCAAGGCCCACGGTGGCTAGCTGCGGCCCGTCCCGACCTGCACAGCTCGTCACATTTACCGCCATTCAGCGATCAGTTCCCGTGTCGGGATGGCGGGCGGCATGAACCACGCTCAGAGACTCGATCAGGGCTTCGTCGCGGCGAATCCGGTAGCGGATCGTGTAGGGAGCCCGAAACGAGCATGGGCTGGAGTCAGCCCTCGCCCAGCCGCGAAACATGTTCTGCTACGGGCAGGGCGACCTGTTTGATCTGGCGGCGGCTTACGCCTACCACATCGCGGAGAATCAGCCCTTCATCGACGGCAATAAGCGCACCGCGATCACGACGGCGCTGGCGTTTCTGGAACTCAACGGGATTTCGACTTCGGCGGTGACGAACGCGCAGCTCTACGACGCCATGATCGGCATCGCGGAGAAGCGATTGGACAAAGCGGGGCTGGCTGAGGTGTTTCGTTCCGCCCGGCAGGCTTGAGCCGGGTGTGGGGCCCAAATTGTGGCCACGTGGCCACAATTGAGAGGAGGCGGGCGGATCCGTGCAGGTTTAACGCAGAGAAATGCGATCGGGTCTTTGTGCTCTTTGTGGTTAGAGCATATCAAGTAATAATGTAGCCGCAGTCCTGTGGCGCGGTAGCGCCGGTAGGGTCCGCTCTCCGAGCGGACCGCTGCCCGCCCGGAGGTCAGGCCCTACCTTTTCCGGCTACAGTTTTTATGAAACCGCTATAATTCTAATTTTCAGTCGAACCGCGGCCACTGGCCGTCGGGGGTGGGGCGCCAGAGGATGTTTTTGTCGATGCGCGGCTTTTTGTGCCGGTATTTCTGCATCAGGCGGATTTTCTCGCGCAGGAGGTCGGGCAGGTCTTCGCCATAGATGAAGGTGTTGTTGGCGACGGCGGAGAGCGCCATGACCTCGGTGCGTCCGCTTTCGAGGAGCGCGATGAGGTCGCGGGTGTTGGCGATCTCGTCGTCGATGGCGGCCTGGAGGAGTTTTTCGTGCTTCCTGCGGTCCGCGGTGCCCTTGGCCTCAAGGTAACCGTAAACGTGGGCGCACCACGCGCAGACCATGCGGAGCGAGCCGCACCAGATGCGGAAGGCCCGGGCGCGGTCGAGGAGATCGGTGAAGACGGCCTGCGCGGCGGGTTCGGTGGCGGTCCGGGCCGCGAGTTTTTCCAGTTTTACGATGAGCTTGGCGAGGCGCGGGAAGACGTTGCGGTCAAAATACCCGGCGGCCTGCGTGCCGTGTTCGCGCGTCACGAGGTCGAAGAGCACGTCCTTGCCGAGATCGTTGAGCGCGGGGTTGTTGTGCTGGAAGCAGCCGTGGCGCTCGTAGTAGGCGCGTTCCTTGGCGGGGATGGCCTCGATGTCGGGCACGTAGGGGCGGTCGAAGGTGCGCTGCCAGGTGAAACCGAAACCGCTGAAGAGCGGCACGGGCGGCTGCCAACTGACGGCGTCGTCGAACGCATCCCAACAGGCGACGAGCGCGGCGGCGTGCTTTGCCCCGACGAAGCGGCGGGCGGTGGCGAGCAGCACGGCGTCGAGGGGTTCGTCCGGCGTGAACTGCGCGGCGCGGATCACGGCGGGATTCGGCCAATACGGGGTCTGCGGCGTGTTGCCGAGGCCGCCGAGCGCGCTGATGCGCCGGAAGCCGTGCGCGCGCATCTCGGCGAGTTTTTTGTGCAGCAGGCGCGGGTAGGGGATGCCGAGCAGCGGCTCGAAGGTGGCGATGCTGCCGGCGGAGTATTGCAGCGCGGGCTCGGCGCCGCGGGCGCGGGAATCCTTGAGCACGGCGTCCTCGCTGGCGTCGAGGGTCGTGTGCAGGGGGCTGCCGGCGACGCCGCCCATCGCGGGGTAGCGCGGGTGCGGATAGGGCAGGTTGTAGCCGCGCACGAGGAGCGAGGGCGCTTCCCAGGTCACGTGGTTGCCGAAGCCGGCCTTGATGTGCTCGTGCTCCAGCTTGAAGGGTTCGAGGCGCTGGATGACGTCGAACTCGGGGTTCAGCTCGGCGGCGGCCTGCTGGAGGTTGCGCAGGTAGCGCACGATGCTCTCGCCGGCGGCCTGGGCGACCTTGTCATGGTTGCGCCACTCGCGGATCATGTAGGGGCCGCCGTTGCGTCCGACGTAGAGCGAGCCGGTGTGCTCGAAGCCGGCGCCGCTGTCATTGGTCCAGATGCTGAGGTAGCTGAGCTCGGGCGCGGCCTTGATGAGCGCCTGCAGCGCGGCGCGGTAGTGCTGCTTGGTGACGGGATGGTCCTGCGCGAGGCAGTAGCGCGGGAGGCGGGAGCGGAAGGGGTGGTCCACGCGTGCGCCGCGGAGCGTCGGGTATTTCTGGAAAAACCGCTCGGGCAGCGAGCGCGGCTCAAACATGCACACGCCGGGCTTGAGGCCGTAGCGTTGGCCGAGGGCGGCGAGTTTCTTCAGGTTCGTGAGGTTGGCCTCGAGGTATTGGGTCGGCCAGATCCCGCGGGTGAGCGGCGTGTCCACGAAGTGGTTGAAGCCGGCGCAGTAGGTGTAGAACTGCGGGTAGTATTCATGCGCGACGGTGTCCTCGTAGGGCATGTGCGCCTGCAGGCCGTTGACCTCGACGTGGGTGAAGCCCGACTCAGCAAGCGTGGCGACGTAGCGTTCGGGGTCGAACTTGCGCGCGCTGCGCCAGTATTGCGTGAGGCAGGCGTCCCAGTGCGGCCGGTGCCACGCGAAGGTCGCGGGCAGGAACAGACCGCGATCGAGTTTGGCGCGCGCGGCGTCGGGCAGCCCATGGGCGAGCAGGCGCACCGCGGCATAGAGCAGGGCGCCGGTGTCGGCGATGATCTCGCCGGTGCCGTCGTCGGCGAGCTTGAGCCACATCCAGCCGGGCCGGGCGGCCTTGGACTTGGGGAGGGTCTTGGCCCAGTCGCGCGGCGCGAGGGCGACGTTGACGCCGGCGCCGGCACGGCTGGCCGGGACGACCTTCGCGCCGGTGAGCCGGGCGAACTCCTCGGCGGCGGTTTTTTCCACCGGCTGGCAGCGGGCGGGGAAATTAACGAGGCGCACATTGAGTGCGGCGAGGGGGGCGGGGATCTGGCTCATGTGGGAAGACTGGGTTCACCCGAAAGGAATCGGGTGATAAAGCGCAAGCGTCCTAGGACGCGGTGCAGATTATTTACCAGACTTCCCCATTTTGAACCAATGGGGCGGGGGTGGGACCGATGCTGAGTCCTACGCACAGAAAGATAAGACACCACGAAAGCAGGCGCACACCCCGCCCTGCGGGGCTCCCCGCTGCAGAGGGGATTTTAATCAGTGTTGGCTCGGGTCCCCTCGGGAGAGGGGTGCGTGCAGCGCCGGAGTGTGTCGGTCTGTCGATCAGCGAATATGCCCGCTCAAAAGCCATCCGGCCAGGGCTGGTTGGGGGCGGCGCGCCAGAGGATGTCGCGGTCGATGCGCGGCTTCCTGTGCCGGTATTTTTGCATCAGGCGGATTTTTTGGCGCACGTGGTCGCCGAGATTTTTGCCGTAGATGAAGGTGCTCTCGCCGGTGGCGGAAACGACCATGAACTCGGTGGGCGAATTCTCGAAGTGATCGAGGAAGCCGCGGGCATTGGCCAGTTCGAGGTCGATGGCGGCTTGGAGGAATTTCTCGTGCTGCCGTTTCTGCGCGGCGGTCTTGCTCTCAAGGTAGCCGTAAACGCCGGAGCACCATGCGGCGACGCTGCGGAGCGTCGTCGCCCAGTGCCGGTAGCCGCGGAGGCGGTCGCGCAGATCGGCGAAGACGGCGGCGGCCTGCGCGTTGTCGCCGCACTTGGCGAGCGTGGCGGCGACGAACTTTTCCGCCTTGGCGATGCGCGGGAGGAGATTTTTGTCGAAGCGAGGCACCATCTTGTCGGCGGCTTCGCGGGTGATGAGGTTGAACAGCACGTCCTTGCCGAGATCATTGATGCCGGGGTTGTTGTGCTGGAAGCAGCCGTGGCGCTCGTAGTAGTGCCGCTCGGCGGCGGGGATGGCTTCGATGTCGGGCACGAGCGGGCGGTCGAAGGTGCGCTGCCAGCAGAAACCGAAGCCGCAGAAGAGCGGCACGATGGGCTGCCAGGTAACGGCTTCCTCAAAGAGCGCCCAAGCCTGCGCGAGCGCGGGACCATGCTTGGCGCCGGCGAAGCGCACGGCTTCGTCGGCGAGCACGTCGTCAATGCTGCGGTCAGGCGTGAACTGCGCGGCGCGGATGGCGGCGGGGTTCGGCCAGAAAGGTGCGGCGGCGGTGTTGGCGAGGCCGCCCATGGCGCTGACGAGATCGGCGCCGATACCTTTGAGCTGGGTGAGGCGCGCATGGATCATGCGCGGCCACGGGATGCCGATGAGCGGTTCCTGGTTCCACACCGGACCGGGCGAGTAGGTGAGGATCGGGTTGACGCCTTGGGCGCGCTCTTTGGCGAGTTCGGGCTTCTCGCGGGGATCAAGCTGGCAGTGGAACATGCCGCCGGCCACGCCCATCTGGTCGGCATAGTGCCGGTGGCTGTAGGGCAGGGAGTAGCCACGCGCGAGCATGGACGGGCCTTCCCAATGCACACCGCGGCCGAGCTCGGCCTTGAGGTGATCGTGCTCGGCCTTGAACGGCTCGATGCGGAGGCTGAGCTTGAAATCGGGATTAATCTCCGCCGCGGCTTCACGGAGGTTGCGCAAAAATTGACCGATGCTCTTGCCGGCGGCCTCGGCGATCTTTTCGTGGCTGCGCCACTCGCGGATCATGTAGGGCCCGCCGTTGCGCCCGATGTAGAGCGAGGCGGTGTGCTCGAAGCCGCCGCCGCTGTCGTTGGTCCAGATGGACATCGCGTCGAGATCGGGCACGGCCTTCATCAAGGCGTGCGTGGCGAGGCGGTAGTGCTTTTGCACGACGGGGTGGTCCTGCGCCATGGTGTAGCGCGGCAGCCGCGAGCGGAACGGGTGGTCGATGCGCGCGCCGCGGAGCACCGGGTATTTCTGGAAAAACCGCTCCGGCAGCGAGCGCGGTTCGTAGAGGCAGACAGAGGGCTTGAGGCCGTATTTGCGGCCGAGGGCGGCGAGGCTCTGCAGGCGCTCGAGGTTGCCATCGAGATACTGTGCCGGCCAGAGGCCGCGCGTGAGCGGCGTGTCGATGAAGTGGTTGAAGCCCGGGCAGTAGGTGTAGAACTGCGAGTAATACTCGCCGGGCACGGAATCCTCGTAGGGGAAGTGCGACTGGAGGCTGTTGACCTCGAGATGGGTGAAGCCCGCCTCGGCGAGCGTCGCGGCGTAGTGCTCGGGCGAGAAACCGCGGTTGGACTTCCAGTATTGCGCAAACGAGCCGTCCCAGATCGGCCGGTTCATCCGGAAGCTGCGCGGCAGGAGCAGGCCGCGGGCGAGCTTTTCGCGCGTGGCGCCGGTGAGCCCGTGGGCGAGGAGGCGTGCGGCGGCGAAAAGGCCCGAGCCCTCGGTGGCGACGATTTCGCCCGTGCCGTCCCCATCCACGCGCAGCCAGATCCAACTGGCATTCCCCTTGGCTGCCTTGACGGCGGCCGGCGCCCAGTTGCGCGCGGCGAGGGCGACGTTGAAGCCGCGGCCCGGACGCGCCGCAGGCGCGGCGGTGGCACCGGTAAGACGGGCCAGCTCGTTGGCGGCGGTCTGCTCGGAGGGCTGGGCCTTGGCGTGATAGGTGATGCGGGACACGGCCGGTGAGGTGGTCATGGAACCCAAGGGCGAAACGCGCTTCGGGCCAAAGCGCAAGCCCGCGGCGCGTCAGCGGCGGCGGCCACGAATTTTCAGGGCGATTAGCCCTTGCTTTTCCCGGCGACGAAAGCCACGGAAAGCCCAGCCATGCGCGCCCTGCATTACCCTGCGTTTGACCAGCTCGAAATTCGCGACGTTGACGTCGTGCCGCCGCGACCCGACGAGGTCCGGCTCAAGGTCGCGGCCTGCGGCATCTGCGGCAGCGAGCTGGAGTCGTTCAAGAACCGCAGTCCGCGCCGGCCGCCGCCGTTGGTGATGGGTCACGAGTTTTGCGGCACGATTGCCGAGGTCGGTGCGGAGGTGCGCGGCTGGCAGCCCGGTGCCCGCGTGGTGAGCAATTCCCTCGTGCCCTGCGGCAAGTGCGTGCGTTGCACGCGCGGGGATACGCACCTGTGCGCCGAGCGGCAGATCTTCGGCATGCACCGGCCGGGCGCCTTTGCGGAATTCGTCAACGTGCCCGCGCGCTGCCTCATTCCGTGGCCGGACAATCTGCCGGCCGAGTCCGCCGCGCTGGCCGAGCCGATGGCCAACGGCATCCATGTGGTGCGGGTGAGCCGGCACCTGCCGGCGGCCACCGCCCTAGTGATTGGCGCAGGTCCGATCGGGTTGTTTTGCCAGCAGGCGCTGCAGGTGTTGCGCGGTTCGCGCGTGTATGTCGCCGATCTCAGTCCCGAGCGGTTGGCGGTGGCAAAGCGGCTTGGTGCGGTGCGCGTGATCAATCCCCGCGAGGAGGATGTGGCCAAGGTCATCCTCGCCGAAACCGGCGGCGAGGGCGCGGATCTCACGGTCGATGCCGTCGGCGGAGCAATCACCAAGAAAACCTCGCTGGAAGCCCTGCGCCCCGGCGGGGCCTCGGTGTGGATCGGCCTGCACGAAAACACCGTGACCCTCGACACCTATGGAATCACCCTGCCGGAAAAACAGGTGCTTGGCACCTACGCCGCGACGATCGAGGAACTCAAACAGGCGCTCGACCTGATGGCCGCCGGCAAGATCGAGACCCTCTCCTGGGTGCAGCGTTTCTCGCTGGAAGACGGCGTGACGGCCTTCCGGCGCATGCTCGCCGCGAAAGGCGCGGACATCAAGGCGGTCGTCTGCCCGTAATTTTTTACCACAGATGGACACGGATACACATGGATTGAAGGTAGGGGCCGATCTCCGAGCGGCCCGCCCGGAGGTCGGGTCCTACCGGCATCAATTGTTGGGATGACTTTTAACAGCCCCGCTACGCCATGATCAAAGACCCCACCCGCAAACCCATCGCCGGCCGCTTTCAGGGCAAGGTCGCGCTCGTTACCGGCGGCACCAACGGCATCGGTCATGCCATTGCGCTGGAGCTGCTGCGCGAGGGCGCGCAGGTCGCCGTGAGTGGCATGCCCAAGGATGTCGACGACGGCCGGCGCGCCTTTGCCGCGGCCGGCTTCGATCCGTTGATTGTCGGCGGCGACATGGCCGAGGAGGCGTTTTGCCGCCGGCTCGTGGCCGAGACCGTCGCGAAATACGGCCGCCTCGATTATCTGGTGAACAACGCGTTCTCTTTCATCGCCAAGGGCCTCGACGCCACGCGCGAGGATTTCCTGTATTCGTTCAACGTCGGGCCCTTTGGCTTCGCGCTGATGATCCAGCTCGCGTCCGAAGAAATGAAGAAGGCCGGCGGCGGTGCGGTGGTGAATGTATCCAGCATCTCCTCCTGGGTCGCCCAGCCCAACCGCTGGACCTACAACACCGCGAAGGGCGCCGTCACCCAGCTCACGCGCTGCGCCGCGCTCGATCTCGCGCCGCACAACATCCGCGTCAACAGCATCAGCCCCGGCTGGATCTGGACGCGCGAAGTGGACAAGGCCGCCGGCGGCGACCGGTCGAAATTCGACCCCATCTGGGGGCAGTATCACATGCTCGGGCGCATGGGCCACCCGGTCGAGATGGCCGGCCCCGCGCTCTTTTTGCTGAGCGACGACGCCTCGTTCATCACCGGCACTGATCTGCCCGTGGACGGCGGCTACAACGGCATCGGCCCCGAGGGGCTCGGCCAGACGAGCAAGATCGCCGGCTCCAAGTAACTCCCACCTTCACACCAGATTCATGTCCCAGCTCCGCGCAGTCATCACCGATCACGGTTTCCCCAACCTTCGCCACGAGGAAAGCACCTTCGCCGCCGCCGGCGTCGGGCTCGTCGTCGCGCAATGCAAGACCCCCGAGGAAATCATCGCCGCGGCCCGGGAGGCGGACGCGCTGCTGGTGCAATGGGCGCCGGTCAATGCCGCGGTCATCGCGGCGCTGGCGAAATGCAAGGTCATCGTCCGCTACGGCATCGGGGTGGACAACGTGGACCTTGCCGCGGCCAAGTCGCGCGGCATCGCCGTCTGCAACGTGCCCGACTACGGCGTGCACGAGGTGGCGGAGCACGCGGTGTCGCTCGCGCTCGCGCTGGCGCGCCAGCTTCCGCAGATCGACGCCCGGTTGCGCGCCGGCACCTGGAAAATCGTGCCCGACCGCCCCATGCCCTCGCTGCGCGAGATGACCTTTGCGACCGCGGGCTTCGGCCGTATCGCGCGCTCCGCGCACGCGATGATGCGCGGCTTCGACGGCAAGCGGATTGCCTACGATCCCTTTGTCCCTTCCGACATCATGGCGATGGAGGGCGTGGAAAAAGTGGAGATTGAGGACCTTTTTACGCGGGCCGACATCCTCTCGCTCCACCTGCCCCTGATTCCCGAGACCAAACACTTCGTGAACGCTGCGCGGCTCGCCGAGATGAAGAAGACCGCGATCGTTGTGAACACGGCCCGCGGCCCGCTGATCGACACGCCGGCCCTCGCGCAGGCCCTGCACGACGGTGTGATCGCGGGTGCGGGTCTCGACGTGTTCGAGACGGAGCCGTTCCCCGCCGACCACCCGCTGCGCGCCGCGCCGCGCGCGCTGCTCACCTCGCACGTGGCCTGGTATAGCGAAAGCAGCATCCCGCGTTTGCAAAAGCTCGCCGCCGAGGAGGCCGTCCGCGGTCTGCGCGGCGAGCCGCTCAAGAACCAGGTGAACAAGTGATGAGCGTTAAGCTCTAAGCTTAAAGCACCGGCCAATCGGGAATCCCAAATCCAAAATCGAAAATTACATCATGCCCAACTTCCCCATTGTTGATACCCACCTCCACATCTGGGACCTCAAGCGCCTGCGCTACCCGTGGCTCGCGGGCGTGCCCCTGCTCAACCGCGACCATCTCATCGACGAATACCGCCGGGCCTGCGGCCCCGTGCAGGTGGCCAAGATGGTGTTCCTGCAGTGTGAGTGCGACCCCGCGCAATTTCAGGTTGAAGCCGACTGGGTGACGGAAGTTTCGCGCGTGGACCCGCGCATCCGCGGTATCGTGCCGTGGGCACCGCTGGAGAAGGGCGATGCGGCCGAGGCCGACCTCGCGCGGCTCGCGGCAAATCCTCTCATCAAGGGCATCCGCCGCATCATCCAATTTGAGGCCGACCCGGAATTTTGCCTCCGGCCCGGCTTCGTGCGCGGCGTGCAACTGCTGCCGCGGCACGGGCTGAGCTTCGACCTGTGCATCAATCACAAGCAGCTCGCAAACACGCTGAAACTCGTGCGGCAGTGCCCGAACGTGAAGTTCATCATGGACCACATCGCGAAGCCCGACATCAAGGCCGGGCTGCTCGATCCTTGGCGGGCGGAGATGCGCGAACTAGCGAAGTTTCCCAACGTGTGGTGCAAGCTCTCCGGCCTCGCGACCGAGGCGGATTTCCAGCAATGGACCGCGGCCGACCTGCGCCCCTACATCGACCATGTGATCGATTGTTTTGGCTTCGACCGCACGATCTTCGGCGGCGACTGGCCCGTCTCCACGCAGGCGACCGACTACCCGCGGTGGGTCAACACCGTGGATGACGCACTCAAGGGTGCCTCGCCCGACGAGATGCACCGGCTCTACGTCCGCAACGCCGAGGCGTTTTACCGGGTGTGAGCGGACCGCATTTGACGGCCGGGGCGGGTCGTGTTCAATGAAGCGAACATGGCACGCCTCCGGTTGCTTTCCCTGCTGGTTCTGATTCTCACCGCCCCGCTCGGTGCGGCGCCGGCGGTGACTAAAGACGGCTACCTACAGCTCGGTTTTGACCGGCTGGCCGGTTACCGCTTCGTGGCGCCGCCCTACGATCCGGCGGCGGATCCCAACGGCCCGTTGCCGAGCGGCGAAGAGCAGATCCCGGCGGAGGTAAAATCCTGGAGCGGGAAGAAGGCGATCGTGGCCGGCTTCATGTTGCCGGTGAAGATGGATGGCGGACTGGTCACCGAGTTGCTGCTCATGCGCGACCAGATGATGTGCTGCTACGGCATCATCCCCAACATGAACGACTGGGTGGTCATCAAGCTGCGCAAGGGCGTGCGCCCGCTGCTCGATGTGCCGGTGGCCTTCTACGGTGACTTCAAGGTCGGTGCCATGTTTGAGCACGGCTACCTGGTGGGCATCTACCACCTCGACGCCGACCGGATGGTGCCGCTGTGAGCGGGCCGACTACCGGTTCTCGAAGGCCGCCGCAAAAGGTAGGGTCCGATCTTCCGCCGTCGCCAAGGCTATGGCGGACAGGCTGAGCGGACCGACTGAACATATATTGACGGAAGCGATCACGGCCTGCCCGGATGCACCGGCGGCGCACAAGGGCTTGCTCGCCTTTGGCGAGTCAGGCCCTACCTCAAGGCTGTTTTTCGACGCGCCATCAGCGCGAGATGTCGCGGCGGGTCAGCACGCGGTAACCGCGGCGGTTGAGCGACTGCGCACCGATGTCGGCATCCTCCGCGTTGATGGCGAGGGCGCTCTTGCCCTTGGGGCGCTTGATGAAGCTGTAAAGGTAATGGACGTTGATCTCGGCTTCCAGCAGGGCCGCGAGCACGCCGCGGAGTTCTGACTCGTCGTTGATCTCCACCGCCAGCACCTCGCACTCGGTGTAGGGAAAATCATTGTTCACGAGCAGCTCGCGGGCCTTCTCCACGTCGTCCACGATGATGCGGATGATGGCGCTGTCGGTCGTATCGAGCACGGTCATGGCCATGACATGGACTAGATTTTCCTTCAGGAGCGCGGTCAGGTCGTGCAGGCGGCCGACGCGGTTCTCGGCGAAGACCGAGAATTGGATCACGGGATCGGTGGCGGTAACGGTGCCGGGGGCGTCCATGGAAGCACGGTCAGCTTGGGCCGGCGGCCCGGCGGGGTCAATTGCGGCCTCGCTTCAGGGCCGGGCGCCGACCTACTAGGACAGCGTGACTTCGCCTCTGCCATCCCACCATTCCCTAGCCCGGGAGCGCGCCTATGCCGGGGCGCGGCTGGTGCTGCGCGGCATCCTGTTGAATGCGCTGCTGGCGGCGGTGAAGTTTGCCGGCGGGATTTTGGGCAACACCTATGCGCTGATCGCCGACGGGGTTGAGTCGCTGCTGGACATACTCTCCTCCGCGCTGGTGTGGGCGGGGTTCCGCGTCGCGGCCCAGCCGCCGGATGAGGATCACCCCTACGGACACGGGAAAGCCGAGCCGCTGGCGGCCTTGGCGGTGGCGGTCTTCGTGCTCGCGGCGGCGGGCTGGATTGCCTGGCATGCGGTGAAGGAGATTATCACGCCGCACCAGGCGCCGGCATGGTGGACGTTGGTTTTGTTGGCGGGGGTGATCGCGGCGAAGGCCTGGTATTCCCGGCGGATGCGGACGGCCGGCGAGGAGGCGGGCAGCACTGCGCTGGGGGCGGAGGCGTTGCATCACTGGTCGGATGCGCTTACGTCCGCGGCGGCGTTTATCGGCATCAGCATCGCGCTGCTGGGCGGGGAGGGCTACGAGGCGGCCGATGACTGGGCGGCGTTGCTGGCCTGCGTGGTCATCGCGGTGAACGGCGTGGTGATGTTCAACCGCGCGGTGGGTGATGTGATGGATGTTGCCGTGGCGCCGGCCGTGGAGCAGGAGGTGCGGACCATCGCGCTGGCCGTGCCCGGCGTCGCGGCGCTCGACAAATGCCGCGTGCGCAAGAGCGGGCTCAACCATTTGGTGGACATCCAGGTGCGCGTGGACGGCAACCTCACGGTCCGCGAGGGCCACGACATCGCGCATGCGGTTAAGGATGCGCTGCTGGCCTCCGCCCCCCACGGCATCACGGATGTCTCGGTGCACGTGGAGCCGATGGAGTGACGGCGACGGGCCTGCTTATGCGGGCCAACACGCCCGATGATTTCGCCCGGACGGCGGGTTTTGCGGTTGGCCCGGCGCGGCGGGGGGTCCAGCATGGGGCCATGAAAACGCGCAACCCCGCCACGCCCCTCAGCACCAATGTCCACCTGTTGCGGTGGGTGAAGAAGATGGCCGAGCTGTGCCGGCCGGATGCGATCCACTGGGTGGACGGCTCCAAGCCGGAATACGACGCGTTGTGCGCGCAGTTGGTGCGCGGCGGCACCTTCATCAAGCTCAACCAGAAGCAATGGCCGGGCTGCTACTACGCCCGCAGCGATGAGAGCGACGTCGCGCGCGTCGAGGACCGCACCTACATCTGTTCGCTTTCGAAGGAGGCCGCGGGGCCGACCAACAACTGGGTCAATCCCTACGAGATGCGGAAGAAGCTCCGCGAGGTCTTCGCCGGCTGCATGCGGGGCCGCACGATGTATGTGCTCGCGTTCAGCATGGGCCCCGTGGGTTCGCCGATGTCGCAGATCGGCGTGCAGCTCACCGACTCGCCCTACGCGGTGGTCAACATGCGCATCATGGCCCGCATCGGGAAACCGGTCTTCGCCCTGATCGACAAGGACCGGAAGCGCGTCGTGCCCTGCCTGCACTCCGTCGGCGCCCCGTTGAAGAAAGGCCAGAAGGACGTGCCGTGGCCGTGCAACAAGGAGAAATACATCGTCCACTTCCCCGAGACCCGCGAGATCTGGAGCTACGGCTCCGGCTATGGCGGCAATGCGCTGCTGGGGAAAAAATGTTTCGCGCTCCGTATCGCCAGCGCGATGGCGCGCGACGAGGGCTGGATGGCCGAGCACATGCTCATCCTCGGCGTCGAAAACCCGCAGGGCAAAAAGACCTACGTCGCCGCCGCGTTCCCCAGCGCCTGCGGCAAGACCAACTTCGCCATGCTCATCCCGCCGCCGGCCTTTGCGAAGAAGGGCTGGAAGGTGTGGACCGTGGGCGACGACATCGCGTGGATCAAACCCGACGCCAACGGCCGCCTGCGCGCGATCAACCCCGAAGCCGGCTTCTTTGGCGTGGCCCCGGGCACGTCGATGAAGACCAATCCCAACGCCATGGCCGCGCTCGCGAAGAACACCATCTTCACGAACGTGGCGCTCACCCCCGACGGCGGCGTGTGGTGGGAGGACATGACCGACACCCCGCCGGCCGAATGTCTCGACTGGCGCGGCAACAAATGGACGCCGGAGATCGCCAAGGCCACCGGTGCGAAGGCCGCGCACCCGAATTCGCGTTTCACCGCCCCGGCCGTGCAGTGTCCGACGATGGATCCTGCGTGGGAGGCGCCCGAGGGCGTGCCGATCCACGCCATCGTCTTCGGCGGGCGGCGCGCGACCACGATGCCGCTGGTTTACCAGGCCTTCAACTGGAGCAGCGGCGTCTATGTCGGTGCGACGGTCGGTTCGGAGATGACCGCGGCCGCGGCCGGCACCATCGGCAAAGTCCGCCGCGATCCCATGGCGATGCTGCCCTTCTGTGGCTACAACATGGGCGACTACTTCCGCCACTGGATCAACATGCAGCGCAACCTCACGGAGACGCCGCGCATTTTCCACGTGAACTGGTTCCGCAAGGATCAGGACGGAAAATTCATGTGGCCGGGTTTCTCGGAGAACATGCGGGTTCTCAAATGGATCGTGGACCGCGTGCGCGCCGGCGGCCGGGCAAAGGAAACGCCCATCGGCTGGATGCCGCGCTACCAGGACATCGAGTGGCAGGGGCTGGACTACCCGCGCGAGAAGTTCGAGGCGATGCAGGCCTTTGACCGTCAGGCCTGGCGTGCCGAGGTCCTCGGCCATGAAGAGCTCTTCATCGACCTGCACGCCCACCTGCCGAAGGAAATGATGTTCGAGCGCGAGCTCCTGATCTGCCGGATGTGAGGCGGCGGTCGCTGTCATGGGCCAAAGAGGTGGCAGCGGTTTGTCCGTTGGAAACAGATGGACATCCGCGGGACTTGGCGCAAAGCGTGCTCTCCGGCCTTCCCCAGCCGTGAGCAAATCATCTTCAGACCAAGCCTCTACCGCGCCCGCTCCGCCGTGCGTCGCATCTCCATCCCATCCCGGGGCGGATACCTTGCCGGCCGCCGCGCTGGCCCGGTGGTTTAATGAAGAGGTGCACCCGCACGAAGGTCCGCTCAGAGGTTACCTCCGCGGCCGGTATCCGGGGGTGCAGGATGTGGACGATGTCGTGCAGGAGTCCTTTCTGCGCATCTGGAAAGCCCGGCTGGCACGTCCGATTGTCTCCACCAAGACCTTTCTCTTCCAGATCGCCCGCCACTTGGTGGTGGACAAGGTTCGTCGCGAACGCGTCGCCCGCACGGAAAGTTTGGAGGATTTGGCGCTCCTGAACGTCATGGATGACAGGCCGGATCCGGCCGAGCTTCTCAGTTACCATGAAAAAGTATCCCTTGTCGCCGATGCCCTGGCCGAACTGCCCGACCGTTGTCGGGAGGTCTTTATCCTGCGCAAGTTCAAGGATGTGCCCCAGCGGGAAATCGCCTTCAAACTCCGCATTGCCGAAGCCACCGTCGAAAGCCAGGTGGCCCGTGGCATGAAACTCATGGAACGCCACCTCCGCGCCCGTGGTATCAATGGATTTCTCTCCGATGAAAAGTGACGCTGCCGCCAGTCCCGACGCCGCCAAACTCCACCCCGCCGATTGGGTGGTGCGCTCCGGCGCGATTGAAGACGTGCTGGACAGCCTCAAGGTCCGGCTCGCCCGGCGCCGCCGGCGCCGGCGCGCCGTGCGGGGTGCGGCCGCCCTGCTCATGGTTGCTTTCATCACCGTTTTTTGGGTCGTCCCCTACGTGCGTGATACCGACAGAATTATAACGCTGCCGGGCCAACGGCAGACGCTAACGCTGGCCGACGGCTCGCGGGTCGATCTCAACGCCCGGACTACGCTTGCCACCGATTTTCGTCACGGCCGGCGGACCGTGCGGCTGGATCGAGGCGAAGCGTTCTTCGTCGTCGCTCAGCGCAGCGGGGACCCCTTCATCGTCGAAACCCCGGCCGGGGCGATTCGCGTCACCGGCACCGAGTTCAATGTGCGGCTGCTCGGCGACGGTCCGGCCGAAGTCACGCTCATGGAAGGCACCGTGGCGCTGGAACCCACCGATCGGGCGCCGGGCGTCCCGCCATTGACGCTTAACCCCGGCGATCGCGCGGCCTTGGCGGGGGCGGCCACGACGGTCCGATCGCTCGGCGCGACCGAGCTCGGCCGTGTGATGGCATGGCGCGACGGCCGGATCGTCTTCGACGGCGAATCCCTCGCCGAGGCCGTGGCCCGCTATGCGGAGTTTCACGGCGTGGCCATCGAGGTTGCCCCTGCCGTCGCCGCGTTGCGGGTGGGCGGCAGCTACCCGTTGCACGACCTGCAGGAATTTTTCCGCGCCGTCGAGTCCACCCACGGCGTCCGGGTATTTGCGCACGGCGAGCGACGCTATCACGTGGTGCCGGAGTTGTGAGGCCGGCTCCGGCGGGCGCCGGGTGAAAAATTTGCGCAAATTTTTTTGCAGGAACCTTCCGGCCGGCCCGTCACGGATGGGTATGACGCACCAAGCTCATCGCGTTTTGTTTTCTCACCCGTGCCGCCGCGGCTTTCCTGCCCGCAGCCGCGCGTTCGTCCTGGCGCTGGCCGCCGGACTTTTTGCCCTCCTGCTGGCCCCGGCCGGTTTCGCTGCGCCGGTGAAGTTCGACATTCCCGGCCAACCCGCACCGGCAGCCCTGCAGCAATTTATCCGGCAGTCCGGCCACGATGTCCTCTTTTCCTACGACCAGTTGGCCACAGTCCAGGCCAAGGCGGTGCAGGGTGAGTTCGAGCCCGCCGAGGCCTTGGCGCACTTGCTGGCCGAATCCGGCTTTGTTATCACGCCCCAGGGTGCACGGAAATTCTTGGTGGCGCCGCCGCCGCCCAAGACCGGCAGTATCGAGGGCTCGGTGCGGGAGGCTGACTCCAGCCGGCCGGTGGCGGGCGCGAGCGTGACGGTGGCCGGCACGGAATTGTCGGTGCAGACCGACCGGCGGGGACGCTTCACGCTGAGCGAGGTCCCGGCAGGCGAGCATGAGTTGCGCGTGACGGCCGAAGGACTGCAGACCACGCGGGTGGTGGATGTCTCCGTGCGCGGCGGTCACCGGCACACGCTGAGCCCGGTTGGCATCCCCCAGCGCCGGCAAGGGGTTACGCAGTTGGAAGACTTTGTCGTGAGTGCAAAAAAAAATGACGGGGTGGTTGAGCTAGACCCCTTCGACGTCGAAGGCCGGCGGGAAAAGCCCTTTACCGCCAACATGGACATCCCGCGCGGAATCAACGATGTCCAAGCCTACTACATCTTTGACAGCAAATCCATCGAGATGTCGGGCGCGACCACGGTTGAAGACTTCCTCGCCACCAATGTGACGATGAACGTGCTGCGTTCCACCAACAGCAGCAATACGACCTCTTACGGCACCAACAGCGCGAGCAACCTGCGCGGTCTGGGCGAGGCCAGCACTCTGATTCTTGTCAATGGCCGGCGCCAGCCCAACACCAACGTGGCGGGGAGCGTTTACCAACCCGATATCAACGGCATTCCCCCGAGCGCAATCGACCGCATCGAGGTGCTGCCGACCTCGGCCTCCGGCATCTATGGCGGCAGCGCCGTCGGCGGGGTGATCAACATCGTGCTCAAGAAAAACTACCAGGGCGGCGAGATCCGCGCCGGCTATGCCAACACTTGGGATGGCGATGCCAACCGCCGCACGCTCGACTTTAACTGGGGCCGCTCGTTTGAAGACGGCCGGACCAACGTTCGCCTTTCCGCGAGCTATGCCGATGGCAATGCGATCCGCCTGCAGGACCGCGCCGATATTATCCGGCGCAACTACGCGACCATCTTCCGGAATTTTCCCGATTTCCTCTACACGGAGGTTAACCCCTTTGGTGGTGCCACGACCAACATCTCCAACAGCGTGGCTGCACCCTTGGTGCTAAAGAGCGGCACCTCGCTCGGCTCCCGCATCACGCACATCCCAAGCGGTCTTTCCCCGAATGCCTCCTCGGCGGAGCTGAACGCCGCACTGTTGCAAAACGCCGGGTCATACAACCTCGATCTGCCCTCGATTTACATGTTGCAGACGGGCTTGGGCAGCTTCTTCGGTTTCACGCCCACCAGCCGGTCATTCTCCGGCTCGGTGACGCGGCAGTTCCTGCCAAACTTGGAAGCTTTTTTGGATTATTCCTGGAGCCGAAACCGCGGCGTTTCGCTTTACAGCAGTTATTTCAATACGAACCGCACGGTGGCCGCCAACGCGCCCACCAATCCCTTCACCACGGCGGTGGTAGTGAGGGCGCCAGCCGAGCGGCTGCGTCCACGAATCGGTGTATTTGACAAGGAAATCCTGACCTTCGGCTTCAAGGCCACGCTCCCGCACGAGTGGATTGCCCTGATCGACTTCTCCCATGTGGCGGAGGATGCCGACCATACTTTCGAGGCCGTGGACAATACGGCGGTCAACAACGCCTTTGCCAACGGAGCGATCAACCCGTTTGCCGACACCCAGCTATTCCGCATCAACCTTGATCCCTATGCTACGCTTAACCGGCTGGGAACCGGCAGCACGCAGAACAGCATCTCGGCGCGCGCTTCCGGCCCGTTGCCGCAATTGCCGTGGGGACAACCCACCCTGACGGTCGGATTGGAGAATCGCCTGACAGGAACCACCGATGGTTTTAGTCAGACGACCTTGATCTCGACCGGGGCGCCAGTCGGCAACTTCAGCTCATTTCTGGGTTTCAAGCAGGTTTCCGCCAGCGCCTACGCCGAGATCAACATGCCGCTGATCGAGAGCGGCCGCTGGCCGCTGGCACATTCCCTTGAACTTCAGGCAGCCGCTCGCACCGAGCGCTTTACCGTCGCCACGGGCACCTCCAACGCCACGATCAATCCTGTAGCCGGCACCGTCACCTACACGGCTCCGACTATCGGCGGCCAGCCTTATCGCAAAAACATCAAGTATGAGTCCACCGATCCGACCGTGGGCCTCAAGTTCCAACCGGTTCCCAGTGTGACGGTGCGTGCTTCCTACGGGACGGCCTATCTACCGCCCACCTCCGCCCAGTTGCGCATCAATCCCGAGCCCAGTGTCACCCTGACCACTATCAATGATCCGCAGACCGGCACCTCTTATGGCGTGCGGACGCTGAGCGGCGGCAATCCGAATATCAAACCGCAGAGTTCCGAGAGCCGCAATGCCGGCATCATCTGGGAACCGCGCGAGGGCAAGCTGCGCGGCCTGCGTCTCAACGCCGAATACTACGAGATCGAGCAGGCAGATGCCATCAGCACCTTGAGTGCGCAGCTGATCATCAACCTCTTTCCAGAGCGTGTGACGCGCGATTCGGTCACCGGCCTCATCGACATTGTGGACACCTCGTCGCTCAACCTTTACGCACGGGAGCTCAAGGGTTGGGACTTTACCGTGAGCTACCGGCATCAGACCGCGAACCTCGGCTCTTTCAACTTCCGCGGCACGCAGTCGCTCTTCCTCAAGAGCCTGTCGCAGTTTTCGCTCACGGCGGCGCCATGGGATGGAGTCAACTTCCCGACCGACACCGCCAACGGCGGCACGTTGCGGCACCAGACCAATCTCAATCTCTCGTGGGAGCGCGGACCTTGGACCGCCGGCTGGAATTCCCGTCTGCTCAGCTCCTACAGGGTATATGGCGCTGCGGGTGGCCCGCTTTCGAGTTCCAATGCCGGTGGAGCGAATTTCGGAGGTTATGTCCAGGCGCAGGGCCGCAGCACGATTCCGGCCCAAGACTTCCATGATATCGTCGTCGGCTATGCCTTCCCCAAGGCGGCGACCGAGCGTGGCAGCTTCGCCAACATCACCGAGGGCATGTCCCTTACCGTGGGTATTCGCAATGTGTTCAATGCGGCCCCGGAGTTTGACACCAGCCCTTGGGGTCTTGGCTTCCTGAGCCCGTTTGCCAACATTCGCATGCGCGAATATTGGATCAATCTGACCAAAAAATTCTAAGGCGAACGCAGCCGCAGGCCGGATAATCAGCCTGCGGCTGCACCACTGCCCAGACGATGAAAGCCGGGCCGATCCATTTCCAGCAGACTGCATGCGGCGACCTTGGTCCCCGGCGCCAACTCCCATGAAATTCCGTTTGCTGCTGCTCTTCTGGCTTTGCGGTCCGTTGCTGGCGACGGAAAGCGCTGATGCGGTCTACGACGAACTGCGCCAGTTGATGGGTGAGCGTCCACCGACCGGCTCGTCCCGCGAGGAATCGATTGAGCATGAGCTGCGGCTCCGGGATCAGGTCAGCCGCTTGGCCGAGAGTTTTGCGGCCACCTATCCGGATCATCCGAAAAAATGGGAGGCGGTGGCTTGGGCGATCATGCAGCCGCGACGTTTTTCCGGTCCGGAGGCCGGAGCCGAGGGCGCGGCGTGGGAGCAGCGACGCCAGATCCTGCGCAGAGAATTGCTGGCGTCGTCCGATGTGCCGGTTGACGTGTGGGTGGGCGTGGCCGAGCGCAAAATTTACGAGGAGACCGGCTGGCAGGGCCAGGCGGTGGGAGATCTGGCGCGAGCCGCGGCCATGTTGGATGAAATTGCCCGCCGGGCGCCGGGTTCTTCCCGGCGAAAATTTGTCGAGCAGCAATTTTTGGAGGTGCAGGCCCGGAGCGATCCCGCAGCGGCGGAGGCGAGGGCCCGCCGCTTGGTTGCCGCCGCGGCAACGAATGCGGAGGTTGCGCAGATGGCCGCGGGCGTGCTCGCGGTCAACGAGGCCCGGCGCACGCCGCTGGACCTGAATTTTGTCGCGGCGGATGGCCGTGAAGTGGATCTGGCTGCGCTCCGCGGAAAAGTCGTGCTGATCGATTTCTGGGCGACCTGGTGCAAGCCCTGCATGGATGAAATGCCCAACGTCATCCGCGTTCACGAGGCATACCGGGCGCAGGGTTTCGAGGTCATCGGCATTTCCTTCGACAAGGCGCCGGGTGCCGCACCCCGGGCATTCGAAAAGACGGCCGCGCAGGTGGTGGAGTTTGCCCGGGCCAACGGCATGAACTGGCCGCATCATTACGACGGCGAATATTGGGCCAACGAGATCGGCCGGCGCTTCGCCATCCGGGTGTTGCCGACGGTGTTCCTGCTCGACCGGGAAGGCCGGTTGGTCTCGACGGAGGCCAAGGGAGCGAAACTTGAGCCCGCCGTGCGAAAACTGCTGGGTTTGCCGCCGGCTTCATAGCCGCTTCTCCAAACTGTTCCCTGTTGATCCATGAAATCCCCATCCCTGCCACGATTGCTCACGTGTTTCCTGTGTTGGGCTTGCGCCGTTTTCACGGCGACGGCCGAGCCTGTCCGCCAGCCACTCAAGGTGCTCTATGTCGGCGGATCGGGCAACTGGGAGCGTGAAGTCTATGCCACGCCCGAGGCGGCGGCGGAGGATGCCGCCCGGCGCACGGCTTCGTTCGAGGCGCTGCTCAAACGCTATTTTGCCACGGTCGGGGTCGTGCAAGCCGGCGACTACCGGCAGGAACTGTCCGCGGACTACGACGTTACGGTATTTGACGGCACTCCGACCCAAATGGAGGCGCGCCAAGTGATCCGCGACGAGTCGGGACGGGTGACAGAGGTGATTGCCGCCCGCTATTTGACTGAGGACTTTGACCGTCCTGCGCTTATGATCGGCGAGCTGGGCGAACGGCTTGGCCGCCGCATCGGGCTGAAGTTCGACTGGTATTGCCTGTGCCTCGATGCTCATGCCCACAGCTTTCGGTCGGAGCACCCCATCTTTCGCGGTCCTTTCCCCGTGCAGATGACAATCGAGGAACTCCCGACGCCGGAAGATGCGTTTCATTACGAATATTTCCGCGACACGCCCACGCCCAAAACGCTGCCGATGTGGCGCGTGCAGACGAAGGGCTACCAGACCGATCGCGGTTTCCGCATCGGCATGGTGGCCCGGCCCTGGGGTTTTGAGGATTCGCCCGAGGCCGAATACATTTCCAGCGGCGTCTGTCAGAAAGGCCTCGATGCGGTGGCGCTCGCGCGCCACGGCAATTTCTTTTGCTGGGGCTTTGCCGCGTCGCCGGAGTTCATGACCGAGGAGGCCGGCACGGTATTGGCCAATGCCATCGCCTATATCGCGCAGTTCGACGGTCAGGGACTCATCGCGCGCAAATACAACGACCGCCGCGCCACCAAGGATTGGCTCGCGGAGCGCAAATATCTGGTGACGCCCGAATCGTATCAGAAATACCTGGCCTCAAATGAGCGCCACAACAAGCGGATGGCCGGGATCAAGGCCGAGGCCGAAGCCCTCAAAGCCCGCGGGGAGAAACTCTCCCAGATCGAGGAAATCAGCCTCAATTACCGGCCGTCGGCGCCGCAGTCCTTCGAGGTCCAGCTCAGGCAACGCTACCGTGACCTGTTCGACCGGTTCGGCACCGACACCGCGGCTTATCACCGCTACTTCGACGAAAACTACGACTACTTCTATGCCGAGCCGGCCTCCTATCAGCTCACGGTGGACGAGGATGTGAAAAGCCTCGGCATCCCCAATACCGATCCACGCGTGCTGGCGCGGGCCATAGAGTTGTGGGAGACGGGAGAGGACGCCGCCAAGGCGCAGCGCATCCTCACGCGCTACACGCTGCTCGACTACGCCACCCCGGCGGAGTGGCGGGCTTGGTATGAGCAAAACAAAGAGCGGCTGTTTTTCACGCAGACCGGCGGATTTGTATTCATGGTCGATACCCGGGATCCAGCCGTCGAAGGCAATGACTACGGCCGCCGTGCGCGCAACCAAACGCGTGCCGCGCTCACGCCGGCCGGGACCGACGACCTCAATCCGGTGAGCCTGGCGGTCGGCGTGGCCAACCCCGGCAACGGTCACAAGGAGCTCGTGGTGAAGCTGCTGATCCATCCCGGCTACCACATTTATTCGCACGTTTCCGCCAGCGACGCTTTCACCGCGACCGGATTCGATTTTACGCTGCCATCCGGCTATACGCTGGCGGGCAATCTGCAGCGGCCTGCGTTCCGTCCCTACAACGAGGCGGGCACCACGGGGGTTTATACCGACGAGGTGGTCTTTACGCAGGCGGTTACCGGCAGCGGGGCGGGAGAAGCGACCGTGGAGATCACCTGGCAGGCCTGCGACGCACACATCTGTTTCCCTCCCGAATCCCGAACCCTCCGCATCATGCTCTGATTTTCGCCTTTTGTCCCATGAAGTTCAAATCCCTGTCCCTTATCTTTGCCTGTTCGGCCGCGCTGGCGCTGGCCAACCCTGCCGCCGATTCCCTTTGGGAGAAAATTGACGCCGCCCAAAAATCCGAGCGCCCGCGGCCCGAGCAGGTGGACGGCAAATCCGTCCTTACCTCCGGTTATCTGCGCGCCATGGAGGAGCGCGGCCGCAACATCGGCGACCTGCTCATGGCCTTTGTTGAGCAATATCCCGGAGATCCGCGGCGTTGGGATGCCGTCATCGCGCTTACGGGCAATTTCCGTCCCGTCATCAAGGAAATCGGCGAGGATGTGCGCGCCAAAGGCTGGGAAGCGGTCGTGCGCGATGAAGCGGCGGAGCAGCTTTGGAGTGACCGCGTAAACGGACTGCTGGAAGAACTGCAGGCCGCGCCCGTGCCGGCAGGAGTCTCGGAAAGGACGCAGCAGACTTTGTTCGAACGCTGGGTTGCGGCCGCCCGGCCGTCGCTGGAGACGGATGCGGCCGCCTTGGCCGAATTTCGCCGCCGGATCGACCTCTTGGTCGAGCGCTACCCGGAGTCCCGCAGCATCCGCGTAAGCGAGTGGCAATACCTCAACCGTCTGCGCAAAGCCGCACCGGCATCGGTCGGTGCGTATCTCGGGCAATTGGTGGCGTCGGCCAAGGCCGATGACATCAAGGCTTGGGCGCAGGGCGAGCTGCGGGTCGAGGGCCTGAGGGTCACGCCGATGGAAATGAAGTTTACCGCCCTCGACGGGCGCGAGGTGGACATGGCCAAGTTGCGCGGGAAGGTCGTGCTGCTCGATTTTTGGGCGACCTGGTGCGGACCCTGCATCGCCGAGCTGCCCAACGTGAAGCGCGTGTATGACGCGTATCACGCGCAGGGCTTCGAGATCATCGCCATCTCCCTCGACAGCGAGAAGGACAAGCAGAAGCTCATCGACTTTGTCCGCGAGCACGAGCTGCCCTGGCCGCAGCACTACGATGGCCAAGGCTGGAAGAACCACTACGCCGTGCACTATGGCATCACCGGCATCCCGGCGATGTTCCTCATGGACAAGACGGGCCGCCTCGCTACGACCGACGCACGCGGCGAAAAACTCGAAACCGAGGTGAAGCGCCTGCTGGAACTTTAGTTGTGCGCAGTGCGGCGGGCCGGCGGGCCAGGAATGCCCCGGCCCGCCGAGGCGCAGCTTAACATGGTTTCACTCCGTCAACCCGAGGCTCCGTTGCCGCCGACGCTGAGCTGGCGGGAATTGAGCGGCGCATTGGGCGAGCTTTCGCCGTTGTGGGCGCGACTAGGCCCCGCGGAGCGACTGGTGGCGATGCAGTTGGCTCAAGGGTTGAGCAACCGGGAAATCGCCCGCGCCCTCGGCAAATCAGAGTTTACCGTGAAGAACCAGGTTTCCACCATCTTGGCCAAGACCGGGGCGAAGACCCGCATCAAACTTGTGCTGTTGTTGCTTCAGATGCGCGAGGGCGGCGAGGCCTGATCGGTGGCAATGGCGAGGTGGTGCAGACCGGGCAGAGGTGGCAGGGAAAAACTTTGGTTGCGACGGGCGAGTTGCAGAAATCGCGGACCCACGCATGATCCGGCTCCATGCGCTTGTTGATCTGCATGCTTTGCGTCGGATTGAGTCTGCCCGCCTTGCGCGCGGAGATGCCGGAGCCGTTGGAGGCGGCGTTGCGGAAACTCATGGCCGATGACGGGCGCTGGGCCTACACGCAGACGGTGAAAAAATTCGACCGGCGGGGCCGGCCCGACGGCGTGCAGGTGGAGCGCTTTGACCCTTCGCAACCCGAGGAGGAGCAGTGGACGCTGCTGGAGCGCGACGGCCGGCCGGTGGCCGAGCGCGAGCAGCGGGCGTTTCGCCGCAAGAAAGACCGGGAGATGCGCCGTCGGGAGGAAAAATCGCTCGGCGAAGTGATAGATTTTGACCGGGCGGTCTTGGTGCGCGCGGATGAGGCGGCGGTGGTTTACGAGGTGCCCCTCGTGCCGGGAGCGAGCCGGCGGTTCCCGGAGGAAAAGTTCACCGTGTTCATGACGGTGCATCCGGAGCGGGAGACGCTCGAGCATTTCGCGCTGAAGGCGCGCGAGGCCTTCCGCATGGTGGGCGTGGCGAAGATCGACCGGGTGGAGATTGACGTGAGTTTTGCCGTCGTGGACCCGGCCCATCCGCCGCAGCCGGCGGTGATCGCCGCGAGCGGGGCGGGCCGCGTGCTGTTCTTTCCGGTGGGCGGCGCGGCCGAGATCACTTGGACGGATTTCAAGCGCGTGAAACCGTGGAAGGACCGTTTCGTCGTGGAGTTTGGCGAACTGAAGGTGCTGGATTTCTGAGCGAGTCCGCCGGCCGGAGATAACTTGCGCCGGTTTCGCGTTACCCGCTACCTGTGCGGCGTGAAAGGCTGGCTCGGAGATTATCTGCTGCGACTGCCTTGGGCGTTGTTCTACTGGAACGCGCGCAAGTCGTGGTATCGCCTGCGCGGCCGGCGGGGGCAGTGTCCCTGCCACAACCCCAGCGATTCAGGCGAGCCGATGCGCACGGGGTGCGAGGCGATGATGACGTGGCACCGGCCGGCGCGCTTCCGGCGGGTTTGTCCGCTGCTGCGGCAAAACGAGTCGGGCCAGTGGATGTGCAGCGTGGCGGCGGCGGAGGTCAGGCCTTTCTGGGGCCGGGCTGCGCTCCTGACCGGGGGCACGGCGACGGCGTTGCTGCTGGCGTTGTTGCTGGCCGTGTTCGGCCTGATGCGCGGCATCGGCTACGAGGTGAGCTTCCGGCAGATTGCGTGGCCGCCGGCGTGGGGCGAGCTGCGCTACGTGCGCGCGCAGCTCTTCATCAAGCAGGCGCGGGATTTTTATGCACAGGGGGAGGTGCGCGATGCGCTGGCCGCGTTGACGGTCGCCCGCGAGCTGGACCGCAACAACTACCCGGTGGCAATGATGCTGGCGCAGTTTTACCAGGCGGGAAACCCGGAGATGGCCGACCGGCTGTATGCGGAGCTTTTGCGCGATCATCCCGACCACCGGGTGGAGACGGCGCGGGTGTGGTTTCGCAGCCTGCTGGCGCGCGGACAATTGGCGGGGGTCGCGGAGCTGGCGCGGCGGCAGTTGAAGCATGAGCCGCCGCAGGCCTCGGCCTGGGCGCATGCGCTGATCTTCAGCGCGCGGGTGATGCGGCGGCCGGAGGTATTGGATGAAGCCTTGGCCGACAAGGACACGCCGGCCGTGGTGCGTCCGACGTTGGAGCTCGCGGCCCGGGTGCAAAGGGCTGCGCCGGAAGAGGCGCGGCAACTGCTTATGGCCCCCGGGTTGACGGCGTTGCCTTATGACCGTGTGTATCGGATCGAGAGCCTGACGCGGCGCGGGCATCCCGAGGAGGCGATGCAACTGCTGCGAATCGCGCGCCCGCAACTGGCCGGGCGCGATGTGGCGCGGCTGGCTTTTGCCATTTATGCCAAGGCAGGGGAGCGGGAGCGTTTGGCGCAGGAATTCGATGCGCTCCTGGCGACGGCGCGCGCGCTCACGGCCGGCGAGATCAGCCTGCTTGCGATCCATCTCATCGAGTATCCCGACCCGCGCCTGCTGGCGCAATTGGTGGCGGCGCTGGAGCGGCTGCCCACCGAGCCGGTGGCCGCCCGGCTTGAGGCCGGCTTGGCCGTGTTTTGCGCGGCCGGGGTGCAGGCGGATCGCGAAGCCATGACGGCGGCCAAAAATGCCATCAGTGCCACGGTGGACATGCGCTTGCCGGCTATCAACAAGCTGGAACTCTTTTTCCTCGGGCTGAGCGAACAGCGCCGGATCGTGAGCTTCTTGCCGCAGCAAAGCGCTTTATCCTTGGAGCTTAATTACGCATTGCTGGACAGGTATTTATCGAATTAGCGCTTGGAAGCTACTTAGTGTGGCGTCAGGCGCGCTGCGTAATACTACTTACTGGGGTAAACACCCTATGCCATTGACCTATCGGGCGCTGCTCCGATGAAATCTGGTCAATGCTATGAGCCCCATTCGTCAACACCTCCACCGTTTCAGCGCCCTGTTTTGGCGCATGGTGTGCGTGTTGACCTTGACCGGCGGCATGGGCACGACGCTGGCGCAGGTCACGGTGACGGAGAGCTTCACCGGGACCACGGCGAGCGGTTGGGTGTTTGGCGGCAATTACACACCGGTTCTCACCGCTGCGGCCGGCATCGACACACCGGGGGACGGTTGGCTGCGATTGACGGACAACGCCGGCAATCGCGCGACCTATGCGCTGTTTGATTCGGCGATCTTTTCAGTCAACGCCCAGGTGCAGATTGAATTTGATTACGCATTCTGGAACAGCACCAGCACCGGCGCCGACGGCATCACCTTTTTTCTGGTGGATGGGAATATCAACGCCGCCACTTTTGACCCTGGTTCTTATGGTGGCTCACTGGGTTATGCCCAACGCACGGGCGACCCCGGCATGGTGGGTGGCTATCTGGGGTTTGGTCTCGACAACTACGGCAATTTTTCGAGCGCCAGCGAAGGGCGCATCGGCGGTTTGGGCACCGGATTGTATGACAACCGTATCGCGGTGCGCGGACCTGAAAGCAGCAACTATCAATTCATCGCGGCGAGCGCCAATCTCGCAACCTTGCCCGGCGGCGGGCAGATGGATTTTCCGACCTACACTACGCGGCCTGACCAAACCGGGGTGGACTACCGCTCGTTCCGCATGACGCTAGATGCGAACAACCAGCTCACCGTGGAAATGAAGTTCGGTGCCAGCGGCAGCTACATCACGGCCTTCACCGCCGACCTTTCGTCTTACGACCGGCCCGATACCTTCAAGATCGGCTTCACCGGTGCCACCGGTGGGGTGAACGAGATTCACGAGATCCGCAACACCAAGGTGGTGATGACGCCGTGGCAGCCCAGCGCATTTGAATGGGACAACGGCGCGGGCACGACGACGTGGGGTGCGACGCCCGAAGGCGCCAACAACAACTGGTATCACGTGGACGGAGCGCTGGACAACAAGACCCCAACGATTAACGCCGACATCCTCTTCGGCAACAAGCCAAGCACCGACCAGACTGTCACCCTCGACTCGGCCGGGCGGAAGGTGAACTCGCTGACCTTCGACGCGGGCATCAACTACACGCTCAACGGCACGGGCTCGCTGCTCATGGGCGACACCTCGCTCGTCGGCCTGCCGTCGATCAACGTGAACGACTACAACAACGCGCAAGGGCAGCATAAGATCAACCTGCCGATTACCTTGGCGGAGGAGCTGCGGATCAACAACTACTCGTTCAGCACCTTGTGCCTAAACGGCGCGATCACGACCGGGGGCAACGATATCAAGGTGAACGGGACGGGGGCGACGAACTTCAACGCGGACATCAACGGGTCGGGCAACGTGATCAAGAACGGCACGGGGATCCTGACGATCAACAGCAACAACTCGGACGGCGGCACGCCGTGGACGGGGAACCTGACGATCAACCAAGGCATGGTGGTGGCGACGATCAACGGTGCGCTGGGCACGACGGGCGGCACGACGACGGTGAACACCGGCGGGGTGCTGGCGTTGCGCGACACGACCGGTTCGGGCCTGAACTACAGCACGGCGGAGACGGTGACGCTGAACGGCCGTGGCATCTGGCGGGGCGGGGAAGGGCAGACGGGCGCCCTCTACAACGACGGCGGGAACAACACCTTTGCGGGCAACATCACGCTGGCGTCGGCCAGCGCGATCGGGTCCCGCGAGGGCGTGCTGACGCTTTCCGGCGTGATTTCCGGGGCGAACAGCCTGACGAAACTGGGCGAAGGCGTGGTGAGCCTGACGGGCAGCAATACCTACAGCGGCGCGACGATCATCGAAGGCGGGGTGCTGCGCGCAACCACGGCCGGGCTGACCGGCGGCTACGCCACGGGCGGTGCCTCGGGCGGCAATCTGCAACTGGCCGGTGGCGTGCTGGAGCTCGCTTCGAACACAACTTTCACCCGGCGGCTGGGCACGGCGGCCGACCAGGTGCAGTGGACCGGCGACGGCGGCTTCTCGGCGCATGGAGGTAACCGCACGGTGACGCTGACCAATTCGGGCGGCACGGCCGGCGGCACGCTGACGTGGAACGCGGGCAGCTTCGTGCCGACCGGCAACGCGCTGCTGCTGAGCTCAAACTACTCGAATGCAACCGTGACGCTGACCAATGCCATTGCGTTGGGATCCGAAGTCCGCGAAATCCGGGTGGCCAACGGCAGCGCGGCGGTGGACGGCATTTTGTCGGGCATCATCAGCGGGACGGGCGGCATCAACAAGACCGGCGAGGGCACGCTCTCACTCACGGCAAACAACACCTACACCGGAGCGACGCAGATTTCCGGCGGCGCGCTGCGCACGTCGAACACCAACCAGATTGACGGCACGAACCTGCAATTGAACGGCGGCGTGCTGGAACTGGCGGGCTTCAACATGACGCGCAATCTGGGCACGGGCGCCGACCAACTGCAGTGGACGGGCAGCGGCGGCTTCGCGGCCGTTGGTGCGAACCGCACGGTGCAGATCAACAACAGCACGGCGGCGGTGACCTGGGGCACGACGACCAATTTTGTGGGCGCCGGCGACCAACTGATCCTCGGTTCGAACAGCGCCAATGGCACCCTTATCTTTAACAGCGGCCTGAATCTGGGCGGCGGCTCGCGCACGATCCGCATGCAGGACGGCAGCGCGGCGGAAGACGCGCGTTTGGCCCAGGTGGTTTCCAATGGCAGCCTCAACGTGGTGGGTGCCGGGCGGCTTGCCGCCACGGCGACCAATACCCTGGCGGGAGCGGTGACGGTCGAGGGCGCCGAGTTGCACCTCAATGCCGGCGGTCGCATGGCGAGCGCGAGCGGTTTTACGGTGAAGGCCGGCGGCCAATTGGTCTTGGACAACACCTCCAACAATCAGGCTGACCGGGTGGGCAATACCGCGGCGGTGACGCTGCAAGGCGGCACCCTCGGTCTCCTGGGGAATACCGGTGCCAACACCACCGAAACCATCGGGGCACTCAATGTGAGCAGCGGTGCCAACACCCTGAACATCAATCCGGGTGGCACCAACCGTTCCGTCGTGCTGACTTCCAGCGCGCTTAACCGAACTTCCGGCGCGACCGTGGATTTTACCAACACGACCGGAACCTTGGGCAGCACGGGCAACAACCCGCGCGTGATCTTCACCACGGCACCCACCCTGACCTCGAACGTGCTGGGCTACGCGACGGTCAATGGCACGGCGTTTGCGGGTTACGGCGCGAACGGGGTGGTGGCGGTGGCGGGCACCAACACGGCCCAAGGTTCGTGGACGGCCTCGATCAACGCGACCCCTACCGCGGACCAGACGATGACCAACAACCGCACGGTCGGCTCGTTGTCACTCGGCAGCGGCATCGACGTGAACGCGGGCGGCTTCACCCTCACGGTCAGTTCCGGCGGCCTGCTGGCCACGGGCGCGACGAAGAGCATCCTCTCCAACGGCACAATCCGCACCGGCACGGGCGTTTCCGACCTGATCGCGCATGTCTATGGCGCGGGCGGCCTCGATATCAGCGCCGTCATCGCCGACAACAGCGGCGCCAAGGATTTCATCAAGACCGGCGACGGCGTGCTGACGCTGCTCGGCACCGCGGCGAACACCTTTACG
>ERZ761607.502-NODE-502-length-67884-cov-32.770408_pt1 | contig 67884 bp, 53 predicted proteins | sample MGYA00511164_ERZ761607 | MGnify/ENA primary metagenome ERZ761607 (study PRJEB28899, sample SAMN02445080) | bioreactor sludge metagenome | biome: EBPR sludge | place: Australia: Brisbane, Thorneside Wastewater Treatment Plant | collected 2011-06-22 ...
ACTACTACGACAAGAACCCGTTCAGGCAGAAGATAGAAACCAATTAAAAGAATTATTAAAAGTAGCTTCGGGTGGTGTGGTTTTCGCAACCGTTCAAAAATTTCAACCTGAAGAAGGTAATGTTTACGAATTGCTTTCCGATAGAAAAAACATTGTGGTTATCGCAGACGAGGCACACAGAACGCAATACGGTTTTAAAGCAAAAACCATTGATGCCAAAGATGGACAGGGAAATGTGGTTGGTAAAAGAATTGTTTATGGTTTTGCAAAGTACATGAGAGATGCTTTGCCAAATGCAACCTATTTAGGATTTACAGGAACGCCCATTGAAAGCACTGACGTAAACACGCCAGCAGTTTTCGGAAACTATGTGGACATTTACGATATAGCCCAAGCCGTTGAAGATGGTGCAACCGTTCGTATTTTTTACGAAAGTCGCTTGGCAAAAGTGAATTTAAGCGAAGAAGGCAAAAAATTAGTTGACGACCTTGATGATGAATTAGAACAAGAGTTCCCCTCCACTGGAGGGGTGGTCGAAGACCGGGGTGGTCAAAAGGCAAAAGCCAAATGGACACAGTTGGAAGCCTTAGTTGGAAGTGAAAACCGTATAATAAACATCGCTAAAGATATTGTAACTCACTTTAGCCAAAGACAGGAAGTTTTTGAAGGCAAAGGAATGATTGTTTCCATGAGCCGCAGAATTGCAGCCGATTTGTATCAGGCAATTATTGACCTTAAACCTGAATGGCATTCAGATGACTTAAATAAAGGTGTGATAAAAGTTGTCATGACTTCGGCATCCTCTGATGGTCCAAAAATTTCAAAACACCATACAACAAAAGAACAAAGAAGAATCTTAGCGGAAAGAATGAAAGACCCTGCTGACGAATTGCAATTGGTAATCGTTCGGGATATGTGGCTTACTGGTTTTGATGCACCAAGTATGCACACCCTTTACATTGATAAACCAATGAAAGGACATAATTTGATGCAAGCCATTGCAAGGGTAAACAGAGTTTATAAAGACAAGCCAGGCGGTTTAATTGTAGATTATTTGGGCATTGCAGCCGACTTGAAAAAGGCATTGGCTTTTTACTCTGATGCAGGTGGTAAAGGTGACCCAACTATATTACAAGAACAAGCCGTTCAATTAATGTTGGAGAAATTGGAAGTTGTTTCTCAAATGTATCATGGCTTTGAATACGAAACCTATTTTGAAGCCGACACTTCAAAAAAACTCTCCATGATTCTTTCAGCCGAAGAACATATTCTTGGACTTGAAGATGGAAAGAAAAGATACATCAACGAAGTAACAGCATTATCAAAAGCCTTTGCCATTGCAATACCGCATGACCAAGCAATGGATGCAAAAGATGAAGTTTCGTTTTTCCAAGCAGTAAAAGCAAGGTTAGCAAAGTTTGACGGAACGGGTTCAGGCAAAACAGATGAAGAGATTGAAACGACTATTCGCCAAGTAATTGATAAAGCTTTGGTTTCCGAACAAGTGATTGACGTTTTTGATGCGGCAGGAATAAAGAAACCTGACATTTCTATCTTGTCCGAAGAGTTCTTAATGGAACTGAAAGGAATGGAACATAAAAATGTTGCATTGGAAGTTTTGAAAAAACTCTTGAATGACGAGATAAAATCAAGAGCTAAAATGAACCTTGTTAAGAGCAGAACATTTTTAGAAATGCTCGAAAACTCAATCAAGAAATATCACAACAAAATTTTGACAGCAACCGAAGTAATTGAAGAACTCATCAACCTAAGCAAGGACATTGTTGAAATGGACAATGAAGCCAAGCATATGGGTTTATCAGACTTTGAATATGCTTTTTACACAGCAGTTGCAAACAACGACAGTGCAAGAGAACTTATGCAAAAAGGCAAGTTGAGAGAACTTGCCGTTGTGCTGACAGAAACCATCAGACAAAACGCATCAATTGACTGGACAATTAAAGAAAATGTAAAAGCCAAATTGAAAGTTGCAGTAAAACGGATATTGAGGAAATACGGTTATCCGCCTGATATGCAAATGTTGGCAACAGAGACCGTTTTAAAACAAGCAGAAATGATAGCTAACGAAATAACGACATAGAAGCCATCGCAAAGGTGTAAGCACATTTGCAATTCGCACAAGCCACCGCACAGACCAAAAATTGCAAGAGAGCTTCCACCTCCCGGACCCCAGAAAGAATTTCAAAATATTTTTCCAACGCTTCAAAAAAAAATAAAACACACAAACACACAGACCAACACGACAAAGAAAATGACAGTGAAACTCAACAACGAAAATGGTTTACAGACACGGTGGACAAGAACGCCAGCTGGTAACATGCGTTTGGCGTCATGCGGGGTGAAGTGCTTAAATTCAAGTTCAGTTTTTCAAATCAACTTTAGTGTTGGGTTGACAGTTTTGTGCTCGGAAATCCCGTACGAACGCCAAGCGCAAAACCGTTAGCTTTCATGCCACATTTTTTTTGAAGCGAAAATAATTTCCCTTGCTAACGTTCTGTAAATATCGAGAAAAATATATAAAATGGGTAAAGTTGTATAAAAATAATGATTATTGATAATCAACGAGTTCGTGAACATTAGTCAGAATCAAAAAAATAAAATCAAGAGTGGAAAGTGCACTTTCGATTTTATATCTAAATAGTTGTTTAATATTAAAAAATAAATAATACATGACACTTTATAGAAATTTAGCTTTGGCAATCCTGTACTTTTGTTGCTCAAACAGTATTAATGCCCAAGATTTTTATAAACCAATATCTGCCAAATTTATTCTGGAATTCGGAACTGAATGGGGCGGGGATGAATTGATTACCGTTCAATTTACCAACGGTAATGATCAGACTATGCATGCAGGTCAAGGGATTCATTTGGCAGGAGGGACTCAGTTAGAATTTTCAAAGATAAAAGACTTAATATTGAGAATGAGTTTTGGGTTGAAGTGGTCTCCTACAGCAGCAGATGATGCTAATATTGCTTTTACAAGACTACCCTTTACTGTATTGCCCTTTTGGAAGATAAAGAATCATTTTAGAGTTGGTGTCGGAGCTACTGCACACCTTATTCCAAAGTTCCATGGTGATGGATTTGTAGATGACGTTAAATTCTCATCATCATTAGGACCTCGATTTGAATTCGGGTATAAATGGATAGCTATTACATATTCTTTAATGAAATACGAGTCAGAGTTTGATGAGGTGATTGATGGAAATGCCTTTGGTGTAATACTTTCCTATAGTTTTTCGGGAAAGAAAAAATAATTATTCTGTAACTTGCAACAAGAATCCTGAGAAATAAAGTTCGTAAGACAATTTGGATTTATCAGAAAAATGAAGGATAAATAGAAAATTTATAACGAAAAGCTAATAAAGCATAAAATGCTCATGAGAGCCTATGTGCCATCATGCGATTTATGCAAAACTTAAACAAATTTTTACTTAAATAAAATATATGACAATTGATTACGACTTGGCAATTGTAGGTGCAGGACCAGCTGGTTGTGCCTGTGCATTAGCTCTAAGTGACAAAGGGTTGAAAATTGCTTTAATTGATAAAGACGTTTTCCCTAGAGATAAAATATGTGGCGATGCCATACCTGGCCCTTCGTTTAAAAGCATTGATAATATCAATAAGAATTGGGGCAGTAGATTGAGAGAATTTAGCGAAAAAGTGAATATTAGCTCTTCTGCTGTCTATTTTGGTGGGATTAAAAAAATCACTCATAATTGGCTGTCATTTTCATATAACTGCAAAAGAATAGACTTCGATAATTTTCTTTTTGAGCTTGTTAAGAGTGAAACAAATACTACCATTTTAGAAAAGAAAAAAGTTAAAAAAATCAGTGATGAATTAACACACATTAATTGTATATTTCATGATACTTCTTCAATTAATGTAAAGATGATAGTTGGATGTGATGGTGCTAATTCAATAGTCAAAAGAGATTTATATACTTATGATGCAAACGAATCTTATTCTTTTGCAGCTATTCGTGCTTATTATAAAGGTATTGAGGGTATAAAAGAAGGTGAAAATGAATTCCATTTCTTTAAAGAATTAGATTCTTATTTTTGGATTTTTCCGCTTAAGAATGGCTTTGCAAACATTGGTTTAGGTGTAGAAAAAAACAAAAAGAAGAAAAATGATTCGACTACCAATGTTCGCAAGATTTTGGAAGAAATAATTAATTCGCCATATTATATAGACCGTTTTAAAAATGCTATATGCATAGGAGGAATCAAGGGATTCAGACTGCCAATTTGGACAAAAACAAAACCTGTAAGCGGTAACAGATTCCTTTTGTGTGGTGATGCCGCCTCATTAATTGACCCATTATTTGGTCATGGCATAGACAAAGCTATTTGGAGCGGTAGAATTGCTGCCAATCAAATAATTAATTGCTTTAAACAAAATAACTTTAGTTCTGCTTTTATGAGGCAGTATGATGAATTGTTGAATTCTAAGTTTAAGCACGAGTTGTCTAGAAATCGTTGTTTAATGAAGATAGGATTGCGTTTCCCTTTTTTAAAGAAAATCGTTTTCTGGCTATTTCACGATGGAAAGTTCACAAAATGGATAATAAAGAAAATGAAATTTTAGACTCAATAAATTAATATAAAAGCAAACACACAACAAGAGGTTTTGTGCAAGTGTGGCTTGACGAACACCTGACACAAAGCCCTAAACGTTATCGAACATCTCCATTTCATTCCAATGGGTGCTGCTATGATGCTGTCCCTATTGGAGTTTTTAGGTATTTCTTCTGAAGACATAGCATACGGATCCAATTTTAATGTTAGTTCTTTATTTAATGAGCAAACTTAATGGCAACAATACCTACCACCACCAATAGAGCAGACAGCATTCTCCATAAATTTGCAGAATCACCAAAGTAAACTATCCCAATCAAGAGAGGTACCTATGGCTCCTATTCCTGTCCATACGATATAGGCGGTTCCAGTGGGAATAGTTTTTTGAGCAAGCCATAAAAATACCCCACTTAAACTCATTGAGATTACAGCGATTATTATTCCTAATATCTTTGAAGGCATAGTTTGGGATAACTTAAGTCCTAATGGCCAACCAATTTTAAAAATTCTTGGCAGAATTAAATAAATCCAACTCATGTATTGTCTTTTATAAATTTTATAACCTGTTAAGTTAGATTGAGCTATTTTATTCCCATGCAAGGGAGTATTTCAAACTTTCTCAATGTGTAGGGTGAAGATGTCTTTCACATGCTATTTAATCTATGTGAGTATTGGAATTTTTGAAATACACCTATTTTCTAATGGCAGTTTTTCGTCGTATTTTCCATACTCAACCCTTATGTAGCCATTGATGTCCAAAAGGTTAAATTGCTAAGTGACGAGGTTTGCGGCGTAAAAAGTGACACCCCATTGGCATATAGAGGGATTATTTACTATGTATCAAAAATCACCAATTAATGTATCGTGATCTTTCCCAACGACGTGCTGAAGTTTTGCAATATAAACTGAATGACATTCATCCAAACCTTAAATTTGGAACGGCGAGTGACCGTTATGCTGCTTGGATTGGTCAGGTTTATCCCGAAATATGGCGAGACCAAGTGGAAACTCGCACAAAGAAAATAGACACTGGAACCTTTACGGAGCGCACGCTTCCAGTTGCCTCCGTTACCAATTATTTCCAACATTTTGCTACATTAGAAACCGATTTTACGTTTTATCGTGCCATTTTAGAACCGGATGGAAAACCCACAGCGGTGTATTATAACCTATTACAATACATCGAACATGCACCACCCGAAGCCCGTTTCTTGGTAAAAGCACCGCAACAATTTTTTGCCCGCGTCATTCGGCGATCGCGAAAAGGTGGCCCTGCTGTTTTTGAGAAAAATCCATTTTATTTAGACGCACTCGGTTATACCAGAATGTTTTTAGAACCGTTGATCGCATTGCTTGGAGACCGGATTGGGGGCGTATTGTTGCAACAGGAATATCAGCGGAAATCAGAAACACCATTGCCCGGAACGTTTATTGCGGAGTTAGATGCATTTTTTCGAGATATTCCGGATGAGGTACAGCACCATATCGAAATCCGCTCAGACCACCTTTTATTACCTCCTTACTTTGATTTATTACACCGTCATGGGGTTGGCTTTGTCTTCAGCCATTGGACGTATTTACCCGCTATCCGTACTCAATGGGCGCGATGTGGGCAAAATTTTTCAGCCGCTAACGGCCAAGTGGTGCTACGCTTACTTACACCGCTCCAAATGAATTATGCCGAGGCGTTTCGTTTGGCGTACCCTTTTGAGAAGGCAGTTCCGGAACTTTCTCAGACAGCTGGAGCCTTGGCAATGGTAAATGAAGCGACCGCTTTGGCATATCAGGCGATTGCACAATCGAAGGTTTTGCACATCATTGCCAATAACCGTGCTTGGGGTAACTCGCCGGGCCTTAATCAAACCATTGCCAACCGATTTTTGGACTTTGCGGAAAGGAAGAACGCCTGAAGTTGCTTGGTAAAGGGTTTAGTCACGCCCTTTAATCGTGATAGAAAACATGAACATTTCTGTATTCAGGAGTTGAGGGGTGACCTTGGTCCCATCCGTATTTTCTGGCTGGGGTTTGTAAATCCGCAGAAAGGGGATATGAACGTTCGCGTGTAATGCCATGATTACACCACCCAATTTTAGACCACCCGTTCCGCCTGCGGTAAATCCTTGATAAAAGTAGGGACGTTCATATTCCTTACTAAAAGCAGGTACATTTGTTCGTACTGTTTCTCCAGTTACCACAAGTGGTACAGCGATATAAGCGCCTCCTTGGATACCCACAAATATCACGTGACCTAATGAAAAACTACCAAGAAAATGGGCCTCGGCATTTGTCATAGAGAGTGATTTATACCCATCATGGTATTGTGCTTTTGTGGCTTGGTGGGTGAGGAGCAGGATTCTACTGGCTTGTGCATGTCCATGTAACTGAAAGGTGGTCTTGGCAATTCCGGCTTTAAAAGCCCTCATATCAGTGTAAAAAGTTCCGTCTTCATTGTCAAACCTGACCTTTTTGCCGATTCCGCCAATAAAAGAGATGCCTGGTGTTTCATCATCTTCTTGGTACCATTGTGCTTGTAATGGGGCGGCTAAAATAAAAAGAAGGTAGAGTGGTAAGGTTGTTTTCATAGGAATGGTAGATTAGGATGAATGTTTGACACCTCCACACTGAAGAAATGTTTTAATTGTTTTTCAAGATGAGGTGAGAAGAAGATGATAAGAAAAAGGATGTCCTTTTACAAGCAAAGCCACGTGGGATGGGCAGCATTGCTCGGTTTAACCTTTCGGCTCTTATTCGTGTGTGGCGCAAGGTGTACTTTGATAAGAATTTCGGCATAGCGGATAAAACCTGTTGCATCAAAACAGGCTGTTTGTTGGGCATCAAGCGTATCCTCCTTTATAAATCCTTATGCCAAGAAGGTGAAGAGGCCTAAGTTATATATAAATAATTATTTACCACTGAAAAGACATAGTGAAGGCAGGAACCCACTCTCCTGATTCGGTCAGCATTGCGACTGGCGTTGTGGAGATCTTACGATTGTGAAGACGAGCCGAAATCCCTGCTTCAAAGGCTGAGATAAAATGATTTAAAACAATCAACGTGCTGATACGTGAGGCTTTCCGCAATTGGGCCTGCGAATCTCCATGAGATTGGGCGTAGGCCAAAAATTGAGCCGATGCATTCACGTAAACACCCTCCACTTTCTCATCCGGATCATCCGCGCCGTTGTAGTCCGGCCATCCGGGGCTGTATTGATAATATTTACCTACCAGTTCATAGTATTGTTGTTCGCCAAAGAAAGGGATTTTATGAGAGAATGCTGCACCCGTTTTGGGGTTTTTGGATTGGTCTTCGGCAACTCGTACTGCACTGAAGAGTTCTCGAACGGTTTGACGCTCGGCATCGGTCCACTTGGCCGGATTGGTAAGGTCTATTTGACGAATTGCAGAGGAAATGGAAATTTTTGGTCCTGTATATCCGGAAAATTTATTCAACCACTCGGCATATCGGATGATGCTCCAGCCCTGATGCGCGGTTTGCTTGACCAACTCATATTGCTCATCTCCTGTTTGCTGCCATTTTTGTTGGAGTATAATCGAGGTGATTTCTGCCCCAAAGAACGTCCCAGATTTCACAAATTGCCGATTGTAGGCTTGGCCTGCTCCTGGGATCACCGCCGACGCCAAAAAAGCTATTGCTACACGCTTAGGCTTTTGTAGAATGGGGGGCATGTGGCGTGTAAGAGGCGCATAAGTCGTTTCTGGGTTCGGAGCTTGTAATAAATCGGTTTTTAGATGGCGATTTTGTGCATAAGCAGAAGTGAAAAAGGTGATTATGCAAAAGAAAGTCAAATATTTCATAAGTCGAAGCTAAAAAGGACGCCAAAATGCCACAGCCATTGCCGCCCATAGGTTACAAATGTATTTCCTTCTGCGGTGGTGAGCCGATTTTTGAGTTGATAATCGAACTGGTCGAAACCATAGGTCGTACTGACAAAAAGTGCCGTTGGGAACAGGTAAAAAGAACCCAAGCTCAGCCTTAATTCTGCTCCGGCATCTTTCCGAATTTGGTTCCATTCCGGGCGATTATCGGACCATCCCAAGGCGGCATCTGCATAAATCCGACCATACAGCCGGTCGGGCGACAGAAACCCCCATTGGCGAGTAAATCTGGAAATAATTGGGAATTGATAAGATACCTGTGCCCATGCTGCTTGGTTTCCTCCCACCGCATAGAAGGGATAACCCCGCGCTCCGATAAGGCCTCCTACGTATTCGTTAAAAAAGTCATCTACTTCCTTTCCGATAATCCCGCTTACCCGAAGGCGCGTTTCGAGACCGTGTGTAGATCGGTTCATTTCTCCCAAAGATAGTCCATATTTGGCATCAAAAGTTAATCGGTTGATTTTGTATGACTTATAAATAGGAACCAAGGTGTTGTTTTGAATGTCGTAACGGTCTAATAATTTGCCTGGTTGGTGTTCAAATGAAAGTGAGGCACGGACGCCTTCAGGCAGGAAATGGTCATGACGGCTTGGTTTCCGGGCCTCAAAAAAACCTTGTACCGTGAGGCCGTGTCCCATAAAATACCGACTGGAGGATGCCCCAATGGTTTGTTGGTATTCGCGGGAATAGAAGGATTCGGTTCGGACATTAAAAGGGCTGATTTTATAACCAGCCAGTGCCGAAACGTTACGCGAAAACTTTGAGCGGGCATTCAGCGCCACTTCCCACAGGGTATAAGTCAGGTCTGCATAGTTTTTTTCAGGAAAACAAGCCGTGCAAGGAACCTCTTCGATGGTAAGCCCATTTGGAACAATCCGTTGAATATTAAAAACATCTAATGAAAGTTTAGGCCCCCAGGCTTTGGGTAGGAAAGAAACCCCACGGTTGTATTCCAGTTGCATTTGTATATCGCGCTCCAGTCGTCGTAGGCGACTTGGAACCAAAAAATCTCGGACGGTTTCAGCCTCTATGGAAGCAGGCGCAACCAAAGCACTGGCATAAAGGTTTACGCCTTCCAAAACTTCACGAGAGGTCATCATAACTCCGACTTTTGTGGCGCGCAGCAATTCTTCGGTTCCGGAGCGTTGTAGGGTGGCATCTATGGATCTGGCTGGGCTGTTGTAGTCATCCATCCGAAGTACAGGAATGAAGCCGATGCGACTAAATGTTGGCTCATAGGAGGTGGCTTCAGACGCGCCCGGGATCAACGCCGGAATCATACGATCGTTTGCGGCATTGAGGGCAGCCCAATCGGCATCCTGATGGATTGGTTTTTTTGCAAGGGTTTCCGGCGGGAAATACATTGGTACGGAAACCGCTACGGGTTGTACAATACGAGCAATTTTATAGCCTTCGGCCTCGTATCGGGCAAAAAGGAGCTGTCCGGAAGCATGTACATCCGGCATAAAAGCTCCTCCCAAGGTATTGGTAATGGGGATAGGCTTGGCATTTTTTTCCTTTAGCGAAAGGTAGTACAGGTTAGAAATACCGCTTGCATCAGATGAAAAATACAATTCATCTCCCAAAACCCTGACATTTCGATCATCATGAGGGGACTCGTAAACCGTGGTTAGCGAAGATCCATCCGGTTTAATACGATAGAGGTTTGGGTTTCCACCTTGGCTCATGGTAAAGTAAATCCATTCACCAGACCAGTGGGTATCCAAGACCTGTTCTCCACCCGAAAACTGGGTAACAGGTTGTAAGTCACCTTTTTCAGTACGACGTATCAGATTGGTCGTTCCGTCTTGTTGCTGGATGAAAACCAGTTCGTTACCATTACTATTTAGGCTGGGAGCTGCTGCACGGAGGTTATGGGTTAGTCGTTTTGTTTTTTTTGAAGCAAGATCCAACTCATATAAATCAGAGAATAAATAACCTTGAGGGGTGTCCCTTACTTTTGCTAGAACCAGGCGCTTGCCATCCGGAAACCATTCAAAAGCGCCGGAAACGCCTGTTTGCAATTTGTGCCCGTGTGAGCATGTCATTTCAAAATATCGGTTTTGCAAGCCTTCTACCGGAAAACTTGTCGTTAGGTTGGTCTCCAAATCCAGAATATAGAGGGCTGTTGCACTAAAATCATATCCCTTATTAGAGAGGTAGGCCACTTTTTTGCCATCGGGCGACCACCGAGGGTGAAAATTGAAAAAGCCATCGTCTTCCATTGTTTGTCCCTGAACCACGTTTTGACGGATTTCGATGGTGGACGCATCATAAGCTGTTTTCATGGCTGTAATCCATTCAGCATGGAGTTTTTCGCCCGAAATACCTGTAGCAGACTCCAGCGCTTTTTCCATATTCCAATGTTTGGCCAATGCTTCTGAGATAAGCCGCAATATGTCTTCTCCAAATCGGTTGGCTAAGTATTGGGTAAAGGCAAAGCCATGATTATAAACACTTTCGCGTCCGAGGCTGTTTTTGGAAAGGAAAGAACCCATCTCGGACAAGGAAAACGCTTTCTCCCCCAAAATTTGGGTACGCAGGAGCATATCGCGATGGCTATCCCAAGTTTCATAATGTAAGCCCGATCGCTGAAATTGGGCAGTACCCTCGGCAAACCATGCCGGATTGTTCATCACGGGTACAGGATAAGAAGCCACAATATTGGGATAGCCATATAAGACATCAGGGCGCCGCACGTTTTCGTATCCAAGATACTGAAAAAAGAAAATAGGCGTCTTGCGGGTTGTCCGCATGGTCTTTTGAACCTGCACAATGTGTGTAAATTCGTGGGTGATTACGTTGCGAAGCCAGTGATGATCTCCCCTTAGCGGCGACTCTAGGGCGGGCGCCCAAATTTCTATTTTATTATCAAAAAAATAGGCGGCACCGTTGGAATAATCTTCATAGTCTTTTAACACAAAATCTACTTTACTGTCGGGCGTGTGTTGGTATAGGCGCGTGATGGGGCCATAAATTTCCTCGGCAATGCGAGCGACCACAGCAGCCGTTCGGGCACTTCCTTTTCCGTTTGAATCGGCATGGAAATGAATACGGAAATGCTGTGTTTCCAGGGTGTGCCATCGAAGACCAGCGCGATTAAAGGTCTGTTCGGAAGGCCAGTCTTGTGCCTTTACGGGTAAACCAAAAGCACACAAAAGAAGAACGATCGCCCAGAAGTGGTCTTGGTTTTTTTGCAGAATAGGAATTATCCGGATACGGGTCATCAGAATCGTAGTTGTAGCGTTGTGCCCGGAACTAATTTTGAACCGGTGGAGAGTAATTGGGGGCTTAAACTGTAATCAGCACGGCCTCGTGGTCTGTGTTCTTGCCCATTTTGTAGTTTTCGAGTGGCAGACAACACATCCCAAAGTGCTAAAACCGTAACAGAAGCCGCACTGCTCCACCCAATGACGTCACAAGGGTCATCAAAATCGCTTTCCGGCTTGTTACAAAGTCCATTCTTCTGGTATCGGTGCGAAAGGGCTAAAGAGGCTACGCCCACCCCAATGCGGCCTACGGTAAATGTGGCGGCAGCACGACGGTCTTGAACCTTAATTTGTCCGACTGAGGGGCCAACCAGAAAGCCATACAAAGATACGGCCAATCCGATGTTTTCAATCAATTGTTGCTCCCTTTCATAGCCCTTTAAAAACAGTGTGCTTCCAGCCCCAACCGGAATGATTGTGTGGACGGCAACTTGGCGCCATAACTGCTTCATTTCGCCCGCTTGATTTTGCGAAAGGGGTTGTGCCCAAAGTGTAAGGGGGGCTAATAAACCGATTATAAGGTATTTCATTTTTAAAGTGTAACATTCATGGAGATACCAAGACGGGGGCGTTTGGTATTATCCGGTATAAGTGCCAATGCCAACTTGGCTTTTTGTTCATGACGAAGGTTATAAGATCTCACTGATCTGGGGATGCTGGCGAGGCTGTAGGCCAATCCGCCAATGTAAATTAATCCTCCAGTTATTTGTATAATAGTTTGTCTGGTTTTTTTAGCCCCCGTACAACCCGAATCAAAACAAATGAAGGCCGTGGAAATAACCATCACAGAGCCTGCAAAACGGCTGGCCGAACCAATACCCACACGTCTCCAATCTCGTGTATAAAGATGTCCTCCGGAAGGTCCTACACTCATCGCATACAAGGGAATCCAGATGAGTGCGTCGGTATCTACTTTCCGTTTCAAAATTTGATGGGCAACAATCGGGATTGTGGTATTGACAAAAGCAGCGACATAGGCGGTTGTAAGGTGCTTTTTTGAAGATATAGATAGGGGTAATGGTGTAGAGGTTTGCGTCAATTCCAGAATCAGAACGGGGGAGTATTGTGCCTGTATCGGATAAGCCAATAAACAAAGTAAATAAAACAGCAGGTACTTCATAGTTTTTATTGTTTTATGACGGCCATTCGAATGATTTTGTAATCGGTTCTGTTTGTACTACTGGCTTTCACCTTTGCCAAATACACCCCATTTGGAACAGAAGCCGCCCAATTGGTTTCGAATGGTATTTGTGGTGGAATGTTTGTCAGGTCTAAAACAGCGATCTTTTGTCCAGCCAAGTCGGTGATGAGAATGTTTACATCACAGGTTTCCGTACAAGCAAGGCGTAGATATGTATTGCCCTTACGGATAGGATTAGGCCAATTATACGTTTCCTTCGAGATAAGCAGTTCTTCGGAAGTGGGTGGCTGTGTGGTTGTAAGTGTTATGGTATTGCTGTTCTGTGCATCATAAAACAACTCACCCCATAAAATGGAAGCAATATACCCCGCATCCCAACGCCAAAATTGACCGTTTCCTATGTCATTTTTGATGTAAATCCCTTCAAGGTCTGCTTTTGGGTGATGAGAAAACATGCCACCAGCGGCAAGAGGAAAGTCGGGATGTGGCTTGCCGCCTTGGTCCAAATCAAAGCCATAGAGGTTGCCGTCGGTACCCGCAATAATCACGGTTCCTTTCTGTTGGCCCTTGAACCGAATGAATAAAGGTTGGTGCATGGAGGAACTGGGAAGCTGAATCGGAAATCCCTCGGACATAGCGCCCTCAGTATTGAAGCCCAGTAAGTACGTACCAACGGTGGTAATTGCCACCAGCGACTCTTGTGGGCCAAGATTCGTCAGAATGGGAAATCCATTGATCATTGTCGTTCCTTGCAGGTATTTGGCAGGATCAAACGTTTTTCCGGTTGAATTGCCGCTCATCCATGTGTACCTTTTGGTGTCCATCTGGGGTGTAAGGGTCCACGTTTGGCCATTTACCAAGGCTTTAACAGGTGCAGAGGTTAATTGGGTTGTTTTGAGTAAGATGGATTCAGGTAATATCCCGTTTTGGAGGTAAGCAGGTACTTTTTTTCGATTAACCTTAAATGTCATCTGAGCGCCCGTCACCGAAAAATCAAACAACTGGACTCCTGTTTTGGCACCGGAATTGGTACCTGTATTTGGGAAAGTGGTTGGGCCAAGTTGATTATTATATAGACCAATCGGTTTTGCGGCAGCATCAATCACGCAGTTTACGGGATTGTTCAAAAACCAAAAATCATCGTAGCTCCCGCGTAGCAAATTGTTGTCCCCACTATCGTTACAGGGAAAAGAAGCGACCCCAATGTCTTGTGCGCCATCGGCTTCCTCCAGGTCAACGCCTCGATGCTGGGCATCCACATTCACTCGGTTGTCACCCAATTTGGCATTTAAAACTGTCTCATCTATGTGCCAGACCAAAATGCCCCCCATGCGGTCTTGTCCGACACGATCCACACCGCCGGGTAAAGCCCAGTCGTAATTGTCCACCCCGATGACGGTTCCGCTGGAAATTCCTGACTGATCTGTTCGGGTAAAGGCTTGGCTGCGGTTCGTAAACGTTTGCGTTATAATTTGACCATCCGGCCTACGTATCTGGAGCCGAATGCCATCACCTTCTGCATCGCGTTGGCGATTTTCAACCAGATAATATTCGGTATTGGATAATGGGATTTTGATGACGTCAGAAGTCGAGGGGTCTCCCACTTGTCTTAATACCACTTCTTGCGGTTTATCATATTCCGGCAGAAGGAGGCGGGGTACTGTCCAGCCCAAATAATATTTTACCCAAGCAGAAGGTTCTGGCGGAAAAAGGCCATTATAGGCAAAAATCCCTTCTCCGTCCATCACACAAAAAGAACCAATGGCTGTTTTTCCGGTAATGGTATCAAACAAATCCGGAACACCCAAATAATTCAGAAACGAAGCGGCCATGAGGCCATTAATCGAAACTTCTACGAGAAAGTTTTTTTGCGCAAAGCTATCGTATCCCAAACGGGTTTCTGTTTCAGGAACGATGGCAGTATGGTTCACTTCAAAGCCTTTAAAGCGGATGTTGCCACCTGTTAGTTTTGCGAGGGTTGATTGGTTGAAAAAAAGAGAAGGTAGGTCTTGTGGTGTTTTTAAGAGGGTGGTTCCAACGAGTTCAATGTCGCGTCCGGCACCCGCATGGAAAAGTAGGAACAGGGTGCGTTGAGGATCCATTCCTGCCATGTCGAAGTTGCTTTGTACGTCCGCAAGTTGCCATGCTTCTTTTACCAGAGCGGCCAGTTTTTGTCTTTCGGCTTCCGAATCGGATGTTTTCCCGATTGGTGCATAAGCGCCCATTTGTTTAGAGACTCGTACAATTTCTGGAATCAGATGCGTCCGAATGCTGGTTTTTCCATCTGAAACCCTTGCAATATAGGTTTCTAAAAACGTTAAATGCGACTGAAAATAACCTGCATCATGGGGTAGCGGGTCTATTTTTGGTGTCAATCCCTTCCATAGGTTGTCTGAAAACGTCCCATCGCCTGTGGTAAAACGGGTGGTATCTGGTTGAAATTCGACACGAAGGGCAACCACATCGTAAAAGTTAGAAGCCGGATTACGTAAGGTTTGGGCGAAAATTTGTGGCGCGGCCCATAGGCTCCACAAGCCAAAAGTGAGGTACAAAAAAAGGCGCTTATATACTTGCATGGAGGTCTTAAAAAAAAGGGAACGCACGGCGGCACGCTCCCCATAACCATTCGGTTTATCCAAGAGATCACGGAGATCACGTTATGGAATTATAAATTCAAAATGATGGAAAAGCGGGGGGTGTCAGCGTTGGCCCCATTTTCCTGTAAAGAAATCACGTAGGAAAAATCAACACCAATAATACTTTGCCGAATTCCTGCGCCAAGTGTAAGGAAGTTCCGGTTTCCGTTATCCGGATGCTCGTAAAAATATCCGGCACGAATGGCAAAGAATTTACGGTACCAGTATTCCATGCCGGCTGCCCATGTCATTTGGTTGGCAATGCTAAGGGTCTTAAATACCTCAGGCTGCCCTTGTGGTGCAATATTTACCGTAAGGGGCTTCCATGAACTAAAAATTGCTTTGTAGAATGGATCTGCTTCGAAGTTACCGGTATCTGCATTCTTTTCGGAATGAACCAACAATTTGGTAGCATCCCCCACTAAGGTGATGGAGTTGTAGTTGTCAATGTCGAAACGACTGGCTACTCCAAGACGAATATTGGTCGGTATTGGGTCACTTTGTCCTTTATCCGAGTACTGGATGGTTGGCCCCATATTGGCGAGGTTAAAGCCGGCAGAGAGTGAGGTCTTAATACCACCCAAATTTAGTGGACGTGCTTTGTAGAGCAGCCCCAAGTCCACACCCGCCGATATTCCGGCTTGGGTCTTTTGGGTTCCGACACTGCCGCCCCCGCTATCGAGATTGGAATAAATGATGCGTGCACCCGTTCCTACCGAGAGACGTTCGTTCACCGGAAATCCGAATGAGACCCCAGCAGCGGCATCATACGAACGGAACGTATCAATCAGGTTGTTGGATTCGTCGCGGCGTTCACTTTCACCGAGGTTGAGAAATGTAACATGGGCGCCGAAGGTTCCCAAGCCCTCAATATGATATTTTCCCGTAAGGTACTCATAGAACAAGTCACTGCTTAAATTGGGCAACCAGTTCGAGTGTGTCAGAGAGAGTTCTGTGTTTTTTTGGGAAGCCAGTCCGGCAGGATTCCAAAAAACGGCACTGGAGTTGTCCGCTAAGGCGCTGCCAGCATTTCCCATTCCAGAAAAACGGGCGTCTGGTTCTATTTGTAAGAAAACAACCGCAGCATTGTTTTGTGCAAAAACGCCCGAAGTGCAGCACAAAACGAGGAGTGCGAACAGGGATTTTCTGATCATAGATAATTGAATGTTTTAAGGATTAAAATTCCAGAACATAAGATACTCTTTTTTTAGTTCTGGCACTAAGAAATAAAGTTCGTGTTTTTAAAGGAGAACACCCCATTAGCGAATAATGACTAATTTTTCAATCAGTTCCGCAACTTGCTTGTTAGGGAGTTCGATAGCTTCATCGGTGATTTCTATTTTGGCTTTATAGAGGTACACGCCCATAGCGGGTGTATCTCCATCTTCATCTTTTCCGTCCCACTGGTATTGCAGGGTGCTTCCGACTAGTATGCCACTGGGCAAAAGTTCGTCTGTGCCAATGGTTCGTATTAAGCGGCCGCTGAGTGAGAAAATTTTGATTTCTGCACGGGCTGCACGTCCAGGAATTTGGTTGTGTTCCAAAACAAAACGGGTAGGTCCCATGGTTGGATTTGGATAATTGGCCAGATTCCGAATCTCTAGTTGTTGCTCATCGGCCACCACAAAATCTAATGTTGCCAAAGTAGAATTATTGGACACATCCCATGCTTTCAAAGTGAGCGTGTGTGTACCGGTAGCCAATTCGGGTAAGGCATACGATACAATTCCGCGTTGGTAAGAGTTCTCATTTCCTACAAAGAACTCACTAAGGTTGCGGGCATTCTGCTCATCTCCATTAATCACCAACAGTAACTCATGACCAATCCCTGTACCAACGGTGTTAAGGCCGTTTTCGTCGAATAGCTTTGCGATCAGTCGTGGCTTTTTGTGCGTGATGCCACCAGAAACAAAAGTGGTATCATTCAGAAAAAGTTGAATTTCTGGACCTTTTAAATCTTTGATCGGATTTGTGGCTGTACCGCCAATCACGATACGTAAGCTATGACCAATAGCGTCTGTTTGTGTTCCGGCCGCATACAACGAAATACGTCCATTGGTATTGCTATACGATATGTCCTTAGGAGTAACAAAGGTAAGCGCATATTGTCCATTTTTAACACTTGCGCGTCCTCTGAAAATAAGGTCACGGTAAATTTTATACTGCCCGCCCGGTATATATTGCGCGTCGCGGAGTGTAATCTGGCGCGGTGCATCATACACCATGAGGTCCACTTTACCGGAGAAATCAGTAGCCCGCTGGCCGTTTTGTTGTATCACTTCGCCTTTTATTTCCACTTTATCCAATGCTTTAATCTGCACATTATCGGTGAGCGGTTTTTCGTTGATCGTTGAAACAACGGTTTTGAGGGTAGGCAATCCAACACGCATTGTAGGATCCCCAAATAAATTAAATTTCCGGTTATTATCTTGTGAACCTGCGGTTGTATTTTTTGTTTTGCGTAAGACATCTCCAAAGCGTTGGGGGAGGCCATTGGGTTCACGGCTTACCATCTGGATGGTCAGTTGTCGGTTTAGTCCAGGATTCAACGAGTCTAAGGAACTTGTGGTATATACAGGACGCACGGTTGTAAAGACAGCAATTGCTCCTCCGTCTGCATTCAAAAAGGCAACCTCAGCGCCACTTTGTTTATCCGCGTAATCCCAGTGTCCGAATGAACATGTAGCCGTTACAATAATCGGTAAAGTATCAAGATTAGTTAGTTCATTGAGTTCCTCTAAAAGAACCAATTTTTCATCTGCCAATGCTTCGTAACCTCCGTGGCCACTATAGTTCCAGACCAAGGTGCCCTCGTTAAAAGCACGGAAAATTTCGTCTTTGGCTTCGGGGACACGTCGTCCGTTTACCGTCGTAACCGGATTATAGGACATGGCATAAATTTTATGCAGGTTTAGGTCTGGTGCCATGTCTTCTAACAGCCGAGCAATCATATCGGCATTCTGGGTGTGTAAATCTGATTCAGGCTGACGGGATCCCGCAATTTCATCGTCTGCAATAAACGTAAAACGGGTTCTCCATGCGCCGAAGTTTTTCGGGTTTTCGTAGTGTTTTATTTTTTGGATCACCCCTGCTGCTTGTGCTGCACTTTGTACCACAAACCGACCGATACCAATGTCCATTCTTTCAAAAGAAGAACTTGAATCAAAAAGCCATAGCCATTCGCCTTCTTGATCATCTAATAATCCAAAATAATCGTCAGAAGTGAAAGATGTTATTTCATCGAATGATTCATCCGTTTGGTACACAGGAATCCAATTCTTGAGCGTATTGGCCGTACCATTAATGTTGCGGTAATCAAAATGCCCATCCCCAAAAAATAGGACATATTTAAAAATGTCTTCGGTATCTTTGTCATACAGAAATTTGAAGTAGTCGCGCATCGCCCGCATATCCATCACACCGCCTGAAAACTCGTTTATTATTTGATGGATTTCCACTACTTCAGTAGTAATTCCTTGGCTTCGACGGTATTCTGCTAAGTTTTCCGCTTGGCTTTTAAATTCCGTTGGGGTGACAATTACAAAAGCTGGAATGGTGGTTATACCATGCAGGTTTTGGTTGGCAACGGCACTTCCGGTTCCGGGCTTTTTGTAGGTAATGGCCGTTGGTACAAAAGCCACCAGTTCCCTTGGCGTGTCCGCAATATTCATTCTAACCAAATAGTTACTGCCGGATTGCGACACTGGTAGTTGACGGGTGTCTTTACCGTCCGTAATGTCCCAAACAGTAGGCGTAGATGCAAAACCGGACAAGGCGAAAATCATTTCTCCTTTTTCTCCTTGTGGCGTGGCAAAGCGGAGGTATTGATTGGTTGCAACCAAGTCTTGCGGATAAAACGCCTCAATCCAATCCATCCAGAAACGGGGGTCGTTGTCGGTTTTTGCCAAACGGAATTGAATGGTTTGTTTACTTCCTGCAACAGCAGTATGGGTGAATGAGAAGGATTCTCCGGAAGCTTTAACCCCTAAACTCTGGTTTAAGTCCACAATCCTACTGGTAAACTGAAGAAGGGTGCTGTTCCCTGAAGTGGCGGAAACTTGTGCACCTGGGTTTGCACGTGCTGCAATCCGGGCACGGTATTGTACGGGTCCACTTGCCAAGCCATCAAACACCTGATCCACCACTGTAATGCTACCTCCGCCCAATACTTCTTGCCCCAACCAGTCTAACCCCGATCCGGAGTCGCTGCCAATGTTTATCTTATCTTCTTCCCTGAACCACCGCCCAGTCGTTTGGGTGAAGGTAACCGGATTGTTTTGAGTGGGTGCAGTGGCTGTCTTTACAAGATTGGGAGTGGTCTCATCCACACGGATGAAATAAATGTTTTCATTGCTAAAATCATGTAAAAAATGCTCCCATAAGTTTTGATCGGTATTATAAAGCCATCCTTTGGGGCCATTTCCATAAAAGACAACACCATCCGAAAGAACGGAAACGGAAACAGGTGAAAGGTCTCCAGGTCGTGGGTCGCAATTTATGGCTGGTAACATTTTACCTCCGTTGCCATATACCTGCACTTTGGCCCAGTCTATGGTTCCTGTTACGCCCAAGCCTTGTAAATAGGCGGCATCAATTTTATAAAGCCCTTCTTCGGTGACGGAAAAGCGAAACCAGCGCCCTTGTGCAAGCGCACTTTTGGCCGTTGACATGTGGGCATTGCTGCAGGCTTTATTTTTGGATAAGGCATCATTTTTGCCGAAGCGCACTGTGATAAGGTATTCGGTGTAGCGATATAGAAGCCGTTGTTCCTTGTCGTAGGAAAGAAGGTTGGCAGAGAGGGTGACCGCAGGTTTTTTTCGTTCGATTCCCAGTTGCCCAATGTTGGCCAAACCGTTGGTATAGCCTTCAAATAAGGATTGGTTTGCAATATCTTGCACTGATAGGGTTTCATAGCGCGTTCCAGAAACCTCTAATGTGGGGCGAGAGTGTGTGGGCAAGAAAATTTGTTCAGAAACAATGGTCCAGCCTTCTGTAAGTGCGAGAAGGACTTGTTCTGCCGTTTTTGCCTTCAGGTTTTCTGGGTTTATCCCGTTTTTCCAAGTGGCATGAACCCTAAAGATGGCTTTATTTTCATCTTGAGACAGGCGTTCAATGTGAACCTGTTGGCCATACAATGCACTGGCAAGTGCTGCAACAAGCTGCAATCCAAAAAGAGAAAAAAAACGACTTAGCATGAAAGTTACGATTACGTTTGCGGATAAATCCGAACACCTTGTCCCGATCGGGTTTTTAATCTGGGTTCGTAAATAAAGATGGTATCAGAAAGGCAATAGTAACTTTGGTTGCAAACGTATGGCGTGACGAAATTTGATGATTAAATCAGAATATTGATGATTTGGTTCCCGTGAAATTGTAATTTAATCTGTAAATGGTTTAAAAATAGTCATTTAGAGGGTTTAAATAGTTCCTCTAAATGACTAAAAGGGGCCTGTAATCAATAATGTTATATGTGAAGAAATGGTGTTTAAGTTAGGTCGTGGGGCTGCATCTGGTGGTTGCCTTCTATAGATCGTATAGGGGGCGAGGATGTATGCCAATTGGCCCGCGCTCCGTCCATACAATATCTGATATTTCGGAGAGTGGATCATGGTCATACATTATTTTCCAATTTTGTTCGGCTGCTTGTTTTAGAAACAGGTCTTTTTCAGCGATGGTTACCAATGGCTCGAGGTCGTATCCCATCACCCATATAGAAGGTACGTGCGCCACTGTAGGGATTAAGTCTGCCGTAAAAACTAAAGTTTGGGATTGATCCGAAACCTTGATCATTTGTTGACCGGGCGTGTGGCCATGTATAACCAGTGTTTCGATCCCTTCAAACAAAGTGCCGGAGCCAGGTTGAAATTGTAGTTGTCCAGAATCGGCAAGGGGTGCTAAGTTTTCATGTAAAAATGAATTTCGTTCGCGGATATTCGGTTTTTGGGTCGCCCAATCCCAATGTGTGGCTTGGACATGATATACCGCATTGGGGAAGGTTGTCACCAATTTGCCGTCTTTTCTTGTGGTACTACCGCCTGCGTGGTCGAAATGTAAATGAGAAAGAATGACGTCGGTCACATCTTCCGGCTGTATATCATGGTTCTTCAGCGAGCGCCGGAGGTTGAACATTTCGGTATCTACAGCATAAATGTCGCTAAATTTTGCATTGAATTTATCTCCAAGGCCATTGTCTATCAAAATGACGCGGTTGTTTCCGACCAAGAGCAAGCAACGCATGTTCATTGGAATGCGGTTGCGTGCATCCGCCTGAAGATATTTTTCCCACATGGGCTTGGGGATAATCCCAAACATAGCGCCGCCATCTAAGCCAAAGCGACCGCTTTCGATGGTGTATAGTTCGTATCCAGCAATTTGTGGCATTAGTCTAAGTTGTCTTGGTTATGGTCTAAATCTGGAAAAATGTTTTCGAAATGCCCGTCGGACTGAATAAGTCGTTTGGTTTCAGCCATTTCGGAGGCTTCGGGGATGTATTTTGTAAGATAATCTGATAAAAAGCTTAGTCGTTCTACTTCCGAGCCAATTTGGAGTAAAATTTGTTTTTGCTCTGGCTTTAGCGGGAGATTACGACCCACCACAAATGAAAGTCGGTCTTCTTCTGGATTTAAGAGCAGGTGTTGTTTTTGGTGTAGGGCCTCCATCCATTTTGTGTATAGGGCCAGAAAGCGCAATTTTAATGATTGTGGAATTGTTGCCTCTTTATCTACTAACCACGTTACATCAGCCGTAAAGTATGCAAATTCTTGTTGGATCTTGTTGATTTGGAACCGTTCCTGACCCCGCACCAAAATATCTCTTTTCCCGTCTTCATATTCTTTGATCTTACGGACGATAATAGCGCTACAACCTGTTTGGGTAATCCCATTGTTATAGGTTAATACCATCCCGAAAGGAGATTGTGTAGTCAGGCAATGATGTATCATATCTTTATACTTGGGTTCAAAAATATGCAAAGGGAGTTGCTCGGTTGGAAACAAGACCATTGGTAATGGAAAGATTGGAATTATTTGGGGTGTGTTCATTGGTGGCATATGGCGATATACGCTTTATATATTGTAGTCTTAGGCAGTACCTTCGGGTGGGTCTTCATAAACAAAAAAGGGCAACAATCGTGCCCCCTTTCTGTTATAAAACCAACTAATGTGGTTAGTTCTTCTTTTTAAAACTGTTCTCTGAACCAGCCATTAGCCTTTTAATATTGGCGCGATGAGCAAAGACAATCAATGCAGAAAGGCCGATGGTAAACCAAATGGCAACCGGAGAAAAATTATACAGCCCTGTTTCATCCATAATCACAAATGCAAAAGGGATGGCCAGTGCAGACAAAATAGAACTTAGCGAAACATAACCTGTGATCGAAACAATCAGGATAAATACTGGTAAACCGATCAAGATGCCTCCGGGTAACGTACCCAGTACCATTCCCATCCCTGTTGCAACGCCTTTTCCACCACGAAAACCAGCAAAAATCGTCCAGATATGACCAATTACAGCAGCCAACCCCGCCATATACATGACGGCATGATATTTCTCCGAAATGGGTAATGCTTCTCCGCCTATCCGAATTTGAGAAATAAACAAGGCGGCAACGAGTCCTTTCATTACATCAACTACAACCACAATAAGTGCGGCATTCCGCCCCAAAATTCGATACGTATTTGTTCCGCCAGCATTCCCACTGCCATGCTCGCGGATGTCTATACCTTTTAATAATTTGCTAATGACAATACTTGTGGGAATGGAACCTACTAGATAGCTAAGGGAAAGAATGATGACTAAGGATAACATATAATTTTGGTTGGTGAATGAATTATGCGGGTGGGAGAAAGGCGATGCCAATCAGTCCTGGTCCGCCGTGAATCGAAAGCGCAGGAGACAATGGAACGCTGAAACACTCAGTTGGTTCATACCGACTACGCAGCCATTGGATGACTTCGTTGCATTTTTCGGGTGCGGCAGCATGGCCCACAGACATCATCAGCCCTTTTTGAGTGCCAACTCGTTTTTCGATTATCTTTAGCAATTGAAGATACACATCTTGTGTACCAATAGCCCTACCAACTGCCTCAATCTTCCCTTTTTCACCAAAATTAATCACAGGTCGGATGTTGAGGAACCTACCCATCAACCCTTTTAAATAGCTGACACGTCCTCCTTTAATTAAAAACTCGACAGTGGGCAGGGCGACATATACTTCCAAACGTTTTACATCTGCTTTTAAAGCATCAATCACTTCTTTTCGCGACACTCCGCGCCTAATTCTTCGGACGGTATTCAAGGCAAGCAGGCCTGTAGCAATGGAAACGGCTTCTGCATCTACGATCTCTATCCGATCTCCAAAGCGATGCGCTGCACGTCGGGCAGACTGGATGGTTCCGCTATACATTTCAGGAATATGAAGCGAAATAGCAGCTTCATAGTGCGACATTACATGGGCATAAACCCGATCAAAATCGGCAGGGGAGGGTTGAGATGTTCGAGGGTGATTGGGGTCGGTTTGTAATTTCCGGAAGAAGGTTTCTGCGTCTATGGTAACGCGATCTATGTATTCTTTGTCGCCAAAACTAAGCCGTACCGGAACCACATGAATATTGTATTGCTCCATGAGTTCGGGCGGCAAATCGCAAGCACTATCCACCACAAGGGCCAATGCAGCGGTCTCTTGCCCAAAAGCATCTCGCGCTTGTACGCGCATATCATCCGCTTTTTGCTGAGACACGGTTCCTATGGTTTCTAATGCCTCAAATATGCGAATGGGGGTATCGGTATGAATATGAATGCGCATTTTTTGTGAACTGCCTGCAATCACCAGAGAATCTCCCATTTCGGCCAGAAGTTGGCGGATTTGCATGGTTTCCAGACGTTCCCCATGTATCATGCACTCGGTACAATATCTAAAGGTGATGTCGTGCGAATCATGCTCAATATGGGCTTCTGCTGGCAGGTCGTCTTGTTCGGCAAGCTCCAACTCGCGATCAATGCGGCCATTTTTTATATACTCAAGCGCACCTTCCAATAAATAGACGAAGCCTTGGGCGCCTGCATCCACCACGCCTGCTTTTTTGAGTTCCGCTAATTGTTCAGGTGTACGCTTCAGCGATTCTCGCGCCCGCTCCACTCCATGCTCAAAAAGGTCGAGGAAATCTTTTTTTGTAGGTGCATGATGCAGGATATAGGTTGACCAGTCCTGAATGACAGTCAATATTGTTCCTTCTTTTGGTTCAGAAACGGCTTCTCGTGCCCAAGCCGAGCCTTGTGCTACTGCATGGGCAAATTCCTCGGTGGTTGTGTGTAATTTGCCTTGTAGTTCATGGGCAAGCCCTTGAAAAAATTGTGCAAGAATGGCGCCAGAGTTGCCACGTGCCCCCAAAAGTGCTGCATCAGCAATGCCTTCACTTATTTCTGATACGGTATGACTACGGAGCGAAGAAAGCCTGTCGAATACCCCCCGCATGGTAAAGGCCATATTGGTACCTGTATCACCGTCTGGCACGGGAAATACATTGATATCGTTCAAGGATTGTTGCTGGCCAATTAGCCAACGTGCGGCGGCAAGGGTACATCGCCGGAGCCTTCTGCCATCAATGTAGCGGATGCGTATGAGGGATGTCATGGGCGTAGGGTTAGGTTGATGAAATATACGACAAACCGCATGCAATGAAAACCCTTTCATGAAACCGTGTCGGATTGTTCAAGTATGACGATTGGCCCAATTTTCGCATCAATGAAGGCCAATTCCCTAAGCTGACTTTTAAAAATAGTTTTATGAATGCAATTGGTTGGTTTATTCTTGTGGCCGTATTGATCGCCCATGTTATTGATACCTTGGCAGAGTGGCTTAATATGCGTGCTGCAGATACGGTGTTACCTCCTGCATTGGTGCATTTGTATGATGAAGAAGCCTATGAAAAAGCACAAACCTATCTAAAATCCAATACCCGATTTGGCATGTTCAAGCGTGTATTGGATCTTGTGGCCTTATTGCTTTTTTGGTTTTTAGGCGGGTTTGGATGGTTAGATGTGGTGGCCCGCAGTTTTGGATGGGGTGAAATTGCTACCGGATTGTTGTTTGTAGGCGGACTGGTTTTGTTAAATGGGGTGATGGGTTTACCCTTTGGTTGGTATCACACATTTGTTATAGAAGAGCGTTTTGGTTTCAATAAGACTACACCTAAAACGTTTTGGATGGACCGGATTAAGGCACTTGTATTGGGGTTATTGATTGGCGTTCCTGTTCTTGTGTTGGTACTCTGGCTTTTAGGTAAAATGGGCGAGTCTGCATGGCTTTACGTATGGGGGGCCATTACCCTCATTTCTTTGGCCTTGCAATACATTGCACCAACATGGATTATGCCCTTTTTTAATACCTTTAAGCCATTACAAGCCAATGACCCGCTTCGGCAAGCGGTTTTATCATATGCCCACAACGTTTCGTTCCCGCTCACCAATATCTTAGTGATGGATGGCTCTCGACGGTCTTCAAAAGCCAATGCGTTCTTTACCGGATTTGGAAAAAACCGCCGTATCGCATTATTTGATACCTTGATTGCTGATCACACAATCCCTGAACTTACCGCGATTGTGGCTCATGAAGTGGGGCATTATAAGCATCGTCACTTGCTGAAAGGGATGATAACTGGTATCTTGCAGACGGGGGCGTATCTGTTTGTATTGTCGCTTTGTATAAAATTACCGGGGTTGTATGCGGCTTTTGGGTTGGAGCAACAAAGTGTATATGCGGGATTGGTGTTTTTTGGCTTACTTTTTTCGCCAATTGAGTTTTTATTGGGTATGTTGAGTAATTATTTCTCCCGAAAGCATGAATTTGAAGCCGATGCTTATGCCTTAGAAACGGCCCCAGAGCCGGAAGCATTGGGAGAAGCCTTGAAAAAAATGTCTGTAAAACACCTTACAAACCTAAATCCCCATCCACTTTTTGTATTTTTGAACCATTCGCATCCGCCTCTTCTGCAAAGACTCGCGGCTATGGAGCGTATTTTACTAGTCAAACCATAATGCCCGTGGAAACAGCCATCTTCCGATACAAGTCCCGCTTCGAGGTTCCGGCAAAAGTGCTGTTCGACTGGCACAAGACCGAAGGTGCGCTTGGTCGCATGATTCCACCGTGGCAACATGCACGGGTGATAGCTCATGGCGGTATTCGGGATGGGCAAAAAACGGTCATTAAAATGGGCATACCGGGAACACCCTTTCGCCGAAAATGGGTGGCGGAACATGTGGACTATAAAGAAGGTGTTTCGTTTGCTGATATCCAACGCAAAGGACCTTTTGCCTATTGGAAACACCTCCATAAAGTGACCGAAGCAGGTGAAGGCGCTTGTTTTTTAGAAGATGAAATCCAATTCAAATTACCGTTTTCCGAGATATCACATCGGCTGTTTCTAAAAGGGGTCATGAAAACCTTGGAACGTGCGTTTGCATACCGACATCGAATTCTTGCGCATGATCTTGGGGTATTCAAGCGCTATCCTATTCCTCCTAAACGTATTTTGGTCAGCGGGAGCAATGGCCTTATAGGCGAGGCGTTGGTTGGTTTTTTATCCGGCGCCGGTCACGAGGTCTTGCGTTTAGTACGTTATCCCTCTCAAAAGAATAATGAGGTCTTCGTCAATCCTGAAACCCACTTTATCAATGAGTTTCAAGTGGAAGGCATTGATGCCGTAATTCATCTTGCGGGAGAAAATGTGGGTAAACGTTGGTCTGCAAAACGGAAAGAACGCATCCTAAAAAGTCGTCAAGGTTTGACGGCAATGTTGGCACAAACAGTAGTAAAACTAAAAAAGAAGCCGGAGGTATTTATATCCGCATCAGCAATTGGTCTGTACGGCGAAGTTCATCAGCGTCCTGCCACAGAGCAGACCCGTCAAGGTGCGGGCTTTCTGGCAGAAGTGGTTAAAGAATGGGAGGCCGCTGCGGAACCCATTAAAAAAGCAGGAATCCGGCTGGTATATACTCGGTTTGGCGTGGTGCTTTCTATGAAAGGGGGGGCGCTGAGAAAATTATTATTACCGTTTAAATGGGGTGTGGGTGGTCCTGTTGGGTCTGGAAATCAATACATGAGTTGGATTGCCATTGATGACGCGCTTTCGGCCATTTATCATGTTTTATATCAAAATACGGTGACAGGGCCTGTGAATGTCGTGTCACCAAACCCCGTGACAAATGCCGAATTCTCCCGCATACTTGGTAAAGTGTTGCGTCGTCCGGCCTTTTTTACGGTTCCGGAAAAAATAATCCGCTTCTTATTTGGGGAAATGGGCGAAGAAACCATTCTGCAAAGCCAAAATATTGAACCCAAACGATTACGATACCAAAGTTTTGAGTTTGCATTCCCTAACCTGAAGCAAGCCTTGGAACATCTCTTAGGACAAAAAGCCCGGAGGAGCCTGTGAAGGAAGAATCGTCGGATTTGGCCCGGATGGCAGCAAGGCCATTTGGTTTGGAGGTTGCAGAAAATAATTGGGATGTCGAAACGCTTCGTAATACATTGGCTGTCCGTATTTCTTGGTTGCTCACACACCGGCGAGAAGAATTGTTGGGTATTCTTTATCGTATAGATGTACGAGAATCTGAAGTCAAGCGCATCCTTACCTTTGCCGCGATAGACGAAATTCCAGTATTACTTGCTGAACTTATTTTGGAAAAGCTAAGGGAAAAATTGGTGTATCGGAAAAAATATCCACCCGAAAAGGAGATGGAATGGTAATTCGTTGTTGTAAAAAATGAGACTTAAAACATGGTGCATAAAAATGCTTCCCCAATTCCAAAATACCGTAAAAAACCATTTGCTCGCGTTGTTAAAAGACTGTGTTGGGGGCTGATTTTTTTGGGATGGATCCCCAATATTAACGCACAGGTAGTCCTTAACGAATTGGTCGCTGCGAATGTTCAAGGAACTTCGGATCCAGATTTTGGGACCAAAGCAGACTGGGTGGAATTGCGTAACCTCAATTCTTTTCCGATAAATATTGGGGGATATTCCTTGACCGATGACCGGAAAATGGCCAGAAAATGGATTATTCCATCCAATACGTTTATTCCCTCGAATGGATATGTGCTTCTCTGGGCAGACGACCGAAATACCGGATTACATACCAATTTTAAGTTATCGGCGGAAGGCGAATATTTGGGGCTTTATACAGCACAAGGGGTCTTGGCGGATTCGGTAGCGTTTCCAGCTCAATCACCGGACGTTGCATGGGGTCGCTCACCGGATGGTTCCGGATCATGGTCGTTCTTGAGTCCTCCAAGCCCCGCAGCCCAAAATCCCGGAAAAGGCATTCTTGGAAAAGCACCTCAGCCCGCTGTTAGTCTTCAAGGTGGCATTTATGAGACACCTCAACTTGTTCAGTTACAAACATCTTTGCCAAATTCGGTTATTCGCTATACCACCAATGGTACGCTCCCCAATTCCCTTTCCACCCTCTATACTTTGCCCCTAACTTTTGAAAGCACAACTGTTTTGCGTGCTGTGGTATTCCATCCAGACTATCAGGAAAGCGATCCCGTTACCCATTCGTACCTCATTGGGGAAAAATCCACCCTTCCCATTGTTTCGATTGTCACCGATCCAAAGAACTTTTTTGATGACCAAGTTGGTATTTATGTCGAAGGTACCAATGGGAAAACCGGAAATTGCTCTTCTAAACCTGTAAACTGGAACCAAGATTGGGAACGTCCTGTGCATGTTTCTTTTTTCGAGCCAGATGGCCGCATTGGATTTACGCAAAACATGGGGATCCAAATATATGGTGGATGCTCCCGCATTTATCCACAAAAAGGTTTGGCCTTATATGCCCGCAGTATGTATGGGCCTTCGCGGATGAAGTACCCAATCTTCCCACAACTGCCATTTAAAGACTATAACAACCTTTTGCTTAGAAGTGGTGGACAAGATTGGTGGCGAACCATGTTCCGCGATGAATTAATGCATACCCTCATAGGCGAAAATACGAATTTGGACATCATGGCTTATCGTCCTGCATTGGTCTTTCTAAACGGAGCGTTCTGGGGAATACATAACCTGCGCGAAAAACAAAATGAAGCCTACTTGGAAGCTCATCACGGGGTTGAACCGGATCAGTTGGATGTCATTGAAGGCAATGGAGTGGTGAAAAATGGAAGTGCAGCCCATTTTAAAGCGTTAACCGACTGGCTTGCACAGAACGATTTGCAACTTGCAACTTCTTTAGCATATGTGGGTACGCAAATTGAATTGGAAAATTATCTGGATTATACTACTTCAGAGATATTTGTGGCCAATGGAGACTGGCCAGGGCATAATCTTTCTTATTGGAGACCTACAACCGCCAGTGGGAGGTGGCGTTGGTTCATTTATGACCTCGATTTTGGTTTTGGAGGGAACAGCAATGGCATGGTAAATAGCAATACCTTGGCTTGGGCGACCGATCCTGCAAGTGCGGCAGAATATAACCCGCCATGGTCTACTTTTATCCTCCGTAAGTTGTTGGAAAATAAGAAATTTAAGGAGGATTTTATTCAACGAATGGCGGCACATCTGAATACCACGTTTGCACCAGATCACGTGCTACGCACCATTGATAGCATTAAAAACCTACTTTTACCGGAAATTGTACGACACAAAACCCGTTGGGAACGTAGCCTTTCTTTTTACAAAACTTGGGATGATGCCATCGAGGTGATGCGTGACTTCGGACGGCGGAGACCAGACGCCATTCGGACGTTTTATCAGTCCAAATTTGGTCTTTCGGGAAGTGCAGGGCTAAACCTGTCCGTTAAATCATCCACTGCGGAAACGGTAGGGGGAACGGTTACCATCCAAGGCGTAAAAATGCCAGATGGGAACCATCGGTTGCTTTTTTTTAAGAATGTCCCCTTGCGCTTAAAGGCCATTCCTGATGTGGGATTCACCTTTGTCGGATGGTCTGGCATGGTACAGTCTCCTTCGGATACCTTAACGCTCACACTTGTGGGGGAATCGGGATTGGAGGCCCGTTTTGAACGGACCAGTGTAGCAAACGAAACGGAGGTCTTGCAACAACACCTATCGCTTGCACTTTACCCGAATCCATCCCGCGAAACGGCACAATTACGTCTTTCAGGTCTTGAGCCTGGCTTGCTGAAGGCGAGCGTATATGACTTGTTAGGTCGCGAGGTGCATCGCATTGTACAAACTGAGAATGTCTCGGAAGTGCTGGTTTTTGCACTTAAACCCAATGCCCTGCCTGCTGGACTATACCTGATCCGTGTGTCCAGCAATGGCACAACAAGGACCATCAAATGGAGCATTCAGCGGTAATCCAATCTGGATGATACTAGTGATCAAAATAATCGTGTAATGAGGAAAAGCAAAGCGCCGACCAGCCCCCCCACGATCGTGCCGTTGATCCGAACGAACTGTAAATCCCGTCCGATATTAATCTCCACCCGATCCACCATCGTTTGGGCATCCCATTTGCGGACGGTATCGCTGATGAAAATGGCTACTTCAGAACCACGTGTTGTGACGATCTCGGTGATGATTTGCTCTACATTTCGGTTAATGGCATTTCGGACGGCCTCGTCTCGCAACATGGCCTCTCCCAGACTGGCTGCACCTTGCTGTAACCGAAACTTGATCTGGGAATCGTCTTTTTTTAAATCTGTTTGGATGCGGATTTTTAGTGTGGTCCAGATATCGCCCAGGTATGCCCTTACTTCCTCGCGTTGCAAGATTTGTTGTTTAATGTCGGTCAGTTTTAAGTGCCATTCGGGATTTTCTTGCAAGTTATCAGCCATATCCTGTACGCCTGCATAAACCAATTTCCGAAAGCGGTGCTCCTGGTCATCTAATATGTGTAGCAATTCGCCGGGTGTACGTCGTACCACTTGCTTGAGAAATGTACGCTGAACCCAATTCAGGTTGTCGTCCATCCATTGTTCTATTTTTTCTTTGTTCCGGTCTAAGCCTTGTGCAGTATTCAATAGAAGAAAGTCTAAAAGATCTCGGAAGCGGTCGGAGTCCATCAAGCCGTCTATCATACGCCCCAACCGTGGCGCAAGATCGGTCTTAAGCAGCTCGTCCGAGATATTTTGCCGGATAAATGCGCGGATGTCATCGTCGTTTAGTCTGTCAAGGAGGTTGGTAACTCCAGTCGTAAGGGCCTCCAGTACACTTCTCGTTTTTTCGGGATTTGCCAACCATTCTCCAATTCTCTCGCCAAGGTTAAGGTTTGTGAGCTTGGTTTTAATGAGTTCCGGTGTCAGAAAATGTTTATAAACAAAGTTCCCCAGTGCAGCACCAATCCGGTCTTTATTTTTGGAAATGATGGCAGTATGTGGAATGGGAATACCCATAGGATGACGGAAGAGCGCCGTAACTGCAAACCAGTCTGCCAGGCCACCTACCATCGAAGCTTCGGAAATGGCACGAACCAATCCCCACCCAAAACCGCTTTGTTGATGGGCGATCAGGAAAACGACTGCCGACACGCCTAAAAGCCCGGTGGCAATACGTTTCATGTAAATAAGTTGACGCCGCTTTTCTTCATCCGAGGGCTGCGGGGCAAAGGGTGTGGGTTCCATTAAATTGGGGTTATAACAAACATTCAACCGCACAGACGAACTTTAGGGCGATTGGATGCAATAGCGCATTATTTTTATTCAGCCAATAGGATAGGCGCCCAATTCCTCACCAATCTCAATTTGCGAAAAGCGTAAACGGTCTTGTACCAAATGAACTTCCGAAATACCTCTGGGCACATGGATCAGGAGCAAACGTTTGGCATTTGCAGCAAGGGCAATGGTGGTGGCTTCAGAGATGCTGGAATGAACATTCGGCAAAGTACCCTCAAGGAGATTGGCTTCGTGTACTAGGATATCTGCCGAAGTTGCCAATTTTTGCACGGCCTCGCACGGAGAGGTGTCGCAGGAATAGGCGGTCACAAATCCACTTGGCTTATGGACAACGCGCATGCCTACAGTAGGAACCGGATGAAAAGTAGGGCTGGTGACAATATGCCAAATGTCATCTTCATAGGCAAGAAAATGTTCCTCTAAGGGCAAGGGATGCCATACCACTCCTGCCATCCCCTTCCAGTTAGGCAGACCAAACACTTCAAAAGCTTTGCGGGCCTGATCGAGTCCTGCCTCTGGGCCATACACGTGAAGCGGGGTATTTACACCAGCAAGCCAGCGCTTTTCCATGAATAAGGGAAAGCCGCCACAATGATCTGGGTGTTCGTGGGTGATAAACAATGCGTTCACGTTTTCCAAAGGGCAATTGGCTGATTGGAGTCGTTGCATTAAATCGCCACCACAGTCCACAGCAACCACTGAACGTTCATCCTGAAAGGCAAGCATGGTAGTGGTACGCCAAGAGTCGGTATATCCGGCACCTGTTCCTAATAAATGTAATAAAGCCATTTTCTATCGTTAATTCAGGGGATCGTGATGCTTTTCTGGAATATACCAAGTCACAGATGAAGGGTTTCGGAAAAAGTGGGGACATCAAAGGTGGACAACATGCAATGGAGCGCATTTCAAAAATGCCAATCAGATATGCGACGCACCTTAAGATTCGGTGACATCTTTGCCTATTGTCGAGAAAAACTCCGTAGGAGCGACATCATAATAGAATCCTTGCGAAAGTTTTGAAATGCACCCCTTTCAACTTGTATAAAAGACAATAAAACCTTTGTAATCTCGCTTAAAAATAAGTATGCACTTGATTAAATGATGAGGTCTATTTGTTTTCAAGGAAGATTATTCTTTGAAGTGCCCCAGCGTCTTATCCTTGCTCGTATCAGTTTTTCTAAGGCATAAAGCGTAGCTGTGCAAGTTTTTCTAAACTTAACGTGATGCCAAGATGGACCATTGTGCGATGCCAAAGCTTTAAGGACTGGTAAAAGCGTTTTGGATGAAAATAAAAAAGATGGCTTGTCCCAACTAAGAAAGAAAATCTTGAAAAACTTAAATCCCTGTCTGGTTGGAAAATCCCATCGCTCGTATTGGATCACAACTTTTTAGTACCGAATGGTGCTAAAATGATATAACGTTATACGCACGTAGGTAACCGCACTATCCAAACGGTGAAAATCCCTTTGGATAGGTCAAAGAGGTTGTCAAACAAAAAATGCGAAACTTTTTGCGTATAACCACATGTTGTCTGCCATTTTAATAATTGTACATTAAGCCCAGAATAGAAATGATTATCGCCAACCCTATGTATGACGTGGTTTTTAAGCGTCTGATGGAAAACGAAAAAGTTGCCAGATTTTTCATTGGAACACTTTTGGAGCAGGCCATTGAAAATGTAGAAGTAAAACCACAAGAATTTACCTATACCAATGAACTGGCAGGTTTGGCTGTGTTCCGCCTTGATTTTATTGCCACTATCAAAACAGAAGCAGGTGAATATAAAAAAGTGCTGATAGAAATTCAGAAACCCAAAAACCTTATTGACTTAATGCGTTTTCGTAACTATCTAGCAGAACAATACAAAAAAGAGGATTAAATTAACAATGAAAATGTAATTCTACCCATTACCACTATCTACATTTTAGGTTTTAAATTGCCTGAAATAGAGACCTGTTGCCTCAAGGTAGAACGAAACTACAAAGATTTGATTACCAAGACTACTTTGCTTCAAAAAAGTGATTTTGTAGAGAAATTGACACATGATAGTTTTGTGGTACAGGTAGAACGTATCACCGATCGTTACCAAACTCGCTTGGACAAATTGTTGAGCGTGTTTGAACAAAGTAATTTTACAGATGAGAAAGAAATTACCAAAAATTATACACATAACCCTGATTTAGAGGAAGTAAAGACTATAACCGACATTTTACATTATGTAGGCACAGACCCCGAAGAGAAAAAACAAATAGAGATAGAGCAAGAGGCTTGGAGAACTGTAAATGCAATGTTTCAGGAGAAAGAACGGGAATATCAAAAAGAGTTGGAAGCACAGAGAAAAGCATTGAACGAAAAAGACCAAGAACTAATGGCGTTGGAAAAACAAATGGCAGAACTACTCAAAAAGAGGTTTAGCGAATAAATAAAAACAGCAGGCAATACTGGCTTGAAGAAAAACGGGACTCAAGTGCTAATTTGTAGTGCAGCGTTTTTTATTTATTTTTGTACTTATTTGAAGTATAGTGCTGTTAAATCTCCGCCTGTGTGTGGCTGCAAACCGTTACACGAATAATAGTCTCGTATGCGTTATCCCTCGTATCTCAAACGAGGCTTGTGTCTTGGTTGTGGTAGGGGGGGCTCTACATTATTTTTTTCGCGAAACAGTATAATGTACCAATTCGATTAAGGCTTGGCGGGCAGGGGATGCCGGAAAGGTCAGGAGCAGTGTTTGGGCTTCTTCAGCATAGGCCATCATCACCTGATGAGTATAGGTAATTCCTTGGTATTTATGGACAAAGGCATGAATCACAGCGATATCATTATGGGTCTTTTTTTTCTGTTTCACTAATTTTAAAATGCTTCTCCGTTCGGAAGAAGAGCCATTTCTGAGGGCATAAATCAGAGGTAGGGTCATTTTCTTCTCCTGAAGGTCAATACCTAAAGGCTTACCCACGTCATCGGTTCCAAAATCGAATAAGTCATCCCGAATTTGGAAAGCCATGCCCAATTTTTCGCCGATTGTTTTCATTTTCTGTATTTCATCCTCGTTTTGGGTGCTGCTGGCGGCGCCACAGGCCAAGCAGGCGGCAATTAGCGAAGCAGTCTTGTCCGAAATGATTTGGAAATAGGTAGGTTCGTCTATGTCTAAGTGGCGGGTTTTTTCAAATTGCAGGAGTTCACCCTCGCTCATACGCCGGATGGCATCGGATAGCAGGTGCAACTGGCGATAGTCTTTAAAGTCTAATGAAAGCAACAAGCCTTTACTTAGTAGAAAATCTCCGAAAAGGACAGCAATTTTATTTTTCCAGAGGGCATTGATGGAAAAAAGTCCACGTCTCCGGTCGGCTTCATCCACCACATCGTCATGAACCAGTGTTGCCGTGTGGAGAAGCTCCACAAGGGCTGCGGTTCGGTGTGTAGTAGGAGTTGTGCCCCCAGTTGTTTGTGCTGCTAAAAGAACCAGGGTAGGCCGGATGCGTTTGCCTTTTTGTTTTAACACATAACGGGTTATGAGGCTGAGCAAGCGATGGGAAGATCGCATAGCCTCTTTAAAATATTGGTCAAAAACCTTTAGATCCTCCTCGATAGGACGCTGGATGTCTTGCATGGAAATGCGTCTTCCGTTCAATATGTCGGGGTGTTCGGTGGTAGCGGCGGTGGTTTCCAATGCAGTCATATCAATTGGTTTGTCGTGTCGGGTAAAGAATTTTTTTAAATCAAAAACAACTTTAGGATGGTGGATTTAGAATGATAACGGCATTTCGGTGGCTTGTAAGACGGTTTGAAGGTGTCATACGGTAAATACGGCAAAAGTTATTGTAAGGGGGTGAAAAGATCGGTAAAGAAAATCTGGGCAAATTCTTTGGCACCTTCTATGTAGCGTGGGCTGGGATATAGGGTTAGTTCAGAAGCGATAAGGTAAATTTTCTTGCGTTTAAAAGCGCGGGTTTGGGCAAAGTAGGGGTGTTTTTGGATTAGTTCCCGTAACGATTCTGCAACATCGGGTGTGAGGATGATAAAATCTGCGGGGGCGTGGGCAATAAAGTCGGATTTCAAGATTTGTTTGCCGCCATCAAGCTTAGATGTAAGGCTGTAACCGCCTGCATCCTCAATCATTTTGTTCAGGTGCGTATCGGTTCCAAAACCTTCCAGGGATTTTTCGCCGGTAAGAAATAATACACTTGGGCGGCCAATATTGATCAGGTTCCGTATGGAACGCCATTGAGCCGTTAGGGTATCTGTTGCATTTTTGGCGCGGTAATCGGTTCCAAAATAAGTGCCTAATTCCTGAATGGTTCTGGTCACATCGTGCCAATTCTTAAACGAAAAAAGACGGACATTAAATCCTAATTTACTTAGTTTTTCGGCAGTGTGTTCCGAATTTGCATTGCGGGTACCGATTATCCAATCTGGCTCTAATTGTCGAATGCGTTCTACGTCTGGCGGAGAAACAAGGATTTTGGCTACCGAATCGGGGAACATCCCGTGTTTTTCCAAAGTGGAGACGCCCACAATATACCCACCCGCTCCAGCGCTATACATTAAATCCGTCATACCCTGATCTAAGGTAACCACCCTTCGGTAAACCTCGGAAGTCGGCTCTTCTTGCGAAGACTGATCAAGGCCAGCCCAAGCCCCCAGCGCTTCTGCACTTGGCGAGAAAAACTCGCAAGCCGAGAACATAAGTGAAAAACAAGATAAATAAAGGAGATAAAAAACCTTGGGAAGCATGGGGGGATGCGCTATCTTCCAATAAAGAAATACAATTTAGGTTTTTCGCGCATTCATTTCAAGTTTGTCCATGCATTATGTCTTTATTCTGAATCCCAAAGCCGGAAATGGGTATGCCGCCAAACAACGGCGAAGAATAGAATCGGTACTTCAGAAACATGAGGTGTCATATACATTTGTAGAAACCATTAGTCCGGGACATGCCGAAGAACTTGCGTTCCGTTATGGCGAAAGTGCCGATGTGGTGGTTGCAATTGGTGGAGATGGGACAGTACATGAGGTGGGTTGTGGGTTGATCAAGGGCGGGTGTAAGGCTGCATTGGGGGTGTTGCCCCTTGGGACCGGAAATGATTACGCTAAAATGTTGAAACTGCCTAAAAAACTGGAGCCAGCGATTTTGGCACTAATTCAAACGCCTGTATCGGTGATGGCAGATTTTGGCAGGCTGACTATTCAGGAAAATGTCGGAAAAAAAGTGGTGGATTTTATCAATCAGGCGGGAATCGGTTTTGAAGCCCAAGCCGCACATCTGGCTTCGAGACTCAAAATGATTCCTGGGAAAACCCTTCCCTACTTGGTGGCGGTCTTAAGAACCCTTCGCAAATGGCGTTTTCCTTCTGTCAAAATTTGGTTGGATGAACACCTCTATTATGAAGGACGTTTTATTCTGGTAGACTTTGCGAATGGCTTTTGTACTGGAGGTGGTTTTAAACTGACTCCACATGCCTTGTTGGACGATGGCTTCCTCGAAGTGTGTATATTCGAAGAGGCCTCCATCCCACGTATTTTGCGTGTCCTACCAAAAACCTTGACAGGGGAACACATCCACCTCCCCGAAGTTCACATGACACGTACCCGAAATGCACGGGTTACTTCCCAGATTCCGCTCCCTGTTCATGCAGATGGTGAAATGTTGTCTTTAGAAGCAATGGTTGTTGAGGTCGAAATCTTTAAAAATTGCCTGAAAGTAATTACGGCAAAATGATACGATCTTCTTTGCATAGGCCTACATTCTCCATTATTTTCCCTTTCTCTAAAAATGAAAACGGTGATTACTCTCATGAAAACCCCACTACGATATATCCTGCTGCTCGCATTAGTCTGGAGCATCTCGGCTTGTACAGGCCCAAAAGATCCAACCCAGAATAATAATAAGGGTTATTCTGGCAAAATGTCGGACTACGAGAACTTCGACTCCGTAGCTTATCCGGAGCGTACAGCCAGTACGAGTACGCCTGTGACCTTAGTCCATGATGTACCGGATACCTTGTTGCGTAAGGATACCCAGCCTCCTATTATCACCCCCCCCCCGGACCCGCAACCTCCTATCGGGAACAACCCCACAGGTACTACCCGTGCCGGTTTTCGTGTTCAGATCTATGCAAGTGGAACCCGCGATGGTGCAGATTCTAAGCGCCGAGAAGTCGTTCAGTGGTGGGCAACAAACAAGACAGGTGCACCTACTGTGATGGGACGCGGAGACTTGCCCATCTATGTCCCACAGCAGCAGGGATTATATAAGGTGCGGATCGGAAATTACCTGACTCGGCAGGAGGCCGATCAGGCGGCGGCATTTCTACGACGCAAATTTCCGGATACATTTATTGTTCCGGATACTATTATTCAGTAGGAAATGATCGGTTTTCGTGCCTTCCCAGCCCTTGTTGGGAGCGGTCTTTTGTTGATTTTCTTCTTTGCTGGTTGTACCAATGACCGATTGGAAAACCTGATGCTTTGGGGTAAGACGTTCCGGATCATGATCCCAAAAGATGCGGTTGTTGCGAAAGACTCATTTGGTGACGAGGTGATCATTCGGTCTGGAACTTCTTTTCAGTTGCGCCTTGGCCCGACACAGATTGACCTTCCGTTTCTAAAATCGGCCATTGCAGCCAACCGGATGAATCGCCTTACACGTATCTTGATATCATCGCCGGAAGTATTGATCTATGAAAGCCAGTTTCAGAACCGTAAAGAGTTCCATTTCTTGGGAAACATAAAGACCTCTAAAGCATTTATTTCCTGTAAAGAAGACGAAACACCAGTGGCCCATTCTGAAGCAGAAATTGAACGGATGTGGGCGGCCTGTAAAACCTTAGAATCCCTGTAAAAGGCCCTATTCGGGACGGTACTCATGCGAATCTCGGATGATAAAATTGAAGAAGTTCGTACCGCAACCGACATCGTAGAGGTTATTTCAGAATTTGTAGCGCTGAAAAAGCGAGGATCGCATTTCATTGGGCTGTGCCCTTTTCACAATGAGAAAACCCCTTCGTTCAATGTGAACCCTACTTTGGGGATTTATAAGTGTTTTGGGTGCGGGGCAGGAGGGGATGTGTTTAATTTTCTCATGGATCATGAGCACCTTGGTTTTTACGACAGCATTAAACAGCTTGCAGCCCGTGCACATATCCATCTGCCCGAACAAACCGTAGATGAGTCCTTACCGGAAAATCGCTTAGAACCCATATATTATGCCCTCCGCTTTGCAGCAAAGTTTTATTGGGAGCAGCTTACCAAAACAGAGGAGGGGAAGAAGTTCGGATTGACCTATTTCCGGCAAAGGGGATTTGCCAATGATACCATTAAAAAGTTCGGTTTGGGTTATGCTCCGCAGGGTTGGGATGACCTCATAAAAGCTGCCAAAACCGCCCAAATTCGATTGGAACATCTTGAAGAAGCTGGGCTTATTTTGCTTTCCCAGCAGGGGAGGCATTATGATCGCTTTCGCGGCAGGGCGATGTTTCCAATTACCTCCCATTTGGGTAAAGTAATAGGTTTTGGAGGACGTATCCTGACCGAAGCCAAAGACCAACCCAAGTACATCAATTCCCCCGAAACGGCAGTTTACCAAAAAAGCCAGGTTTTATATGGCTTACAACAAGCCAAAAATGCCATCCGGTCCCAGCAAGAGGTCATTTTGGTAGAAGGTTATACCGATGTGATTTCACTTTATCAGGCGGGAATTGCACATGTGGTAGCCAGTAGTGGAACCGCACTTACGGCGCAGCAGGTTAAATTATTAGGACGTTATTCTAAACAGGTACTCATGATCTATGATGCGGACTCGGCTGGGGCCAATGCCATGATGCGGGGGGTGAACCTTTTGTTTGCTGGTGGACTTTCTCCACAAGTGGTAGAGTTGGAAAAAGGATCCGATCCTGATTCTTTTGTCCGTCACTTTGGTGGTGAAGCCTTTTTGAACTACATCCAAAAGCACCGCCAAGATTTTATCACGTTTAAATATTCATGGGCCGAAAGAAATGGACACTGGGCCTCACCCGAAGGGAAAAGTCAAGTTGTACACGAGGTTGTAGAAACCATTTCATGCATCCCGGATCCTATTAAGCAGGATTTATACCTTCAAGAGGCATCTAAGATACTTTCGATTCCGGAGAATAGCTTGCGGCGGGTCTTGGGTTCGATTGGTGTGGGCACAACTGGCCTTTCTGGACGCACAGCGGAAACGGTCGTGACGAAGAGGTTTCGTGCAAAAGAAAAAGCACATACCGTTTTGGATTCCGATAAGCCAAAAGCCGCTGAAACTACTTTGGCGCGATTAATGCTAACAGAAGGGCCTGAAATGATTTATTTTGTCTTTGGACACATGACCCTGCAAGAATTTAGTCCGGGTGTGTCGGCTACATTTATGAATCTATTGCTCTCGAATTTGGAGACCGGACAAATAGGGTTGAACCAGATGGTGCGGGGCGATTTTGGGGCGGAAATACGTGAATGGGTCACCGAGGTTTTGATGAATACCGCATCGGTATCAAAAAAATGGGGTATATCAGACGATTTTGGAACGGCCTCTGGCTTTAAGGAGCCGTATAAAGTGGCAGAAGATGCCATGACCCGTCTAAAAAGTTATCGAATTGATCAGGTTATTGAACAATTAAATCAGGAACTACGTCTGACTCAAGAACAAGGCCAGGAAGATGAGGGTTTGCTGACCCAAATCAGAGACTTACATGTGCTTAAAAAACAAATTGAACAGCGTTTGTTTTTACAAATGAATCCTTGAAAATGAAACCGTTTGCTTCGCGTTTAATCTATAAACTCCTATGGCATCATCTCCAAACACTAACACCTCTGTTGAAGAAAATAAGGCCCAAGTTGATCGTGTAAATTCCAGCGCAGACCAAAATCGTCTGGCAGTAGTACATTTGCCTGTTGCATTACCGAAGCCTGTGCCTGCACGCAAAACAGCCAGCGATGTGGCTCGTGTACCTGTTGCGGTTCGCGCAAGAAAGGTCCCCGTAAATGCCCAAATCGGACATGAAACGTTGTATTTTAACCGAGAATTGAGTTGGCTGGATTTTAACTGGCGGGTCCTGGCACAGGCAAAAGATGAGCGTTGGCCGTTATTGGAAAGAATTAAGTTTCTCGCCATTGCACATAGCAATATAGACGAATTCTTCCGAAAACGAATTGGAGGATTGGATTCTCAGGTGGCGGCAAACGTTGGGGTTCGGACGCCGGACGGTCGCACTGCGGAGGAGCAATTAGCCCTGATTCGGCCTGTAATTCAGGAAATGACGCGGTATTTACACGACACCTGGGAGAAAATCTTAAAACCTACACTCCGAAAAAAAGCAAGGGTGGATATCTGTAGTTATACCGACCTAACGCCGACCGAGAGAAAAGAAGCCCATGCTTTTTTTGAAGCCAATCTGTTTCCAATTCTAACCCCATTAGGCGTAGATCCAGGGCATCCTTTCCCTTTTTTATCTAACCTCAGTTTGTCGTTGGCTGTGGTTCTTCGTCATCCGATCCGGGGAACCGAACACTTTGCCCGCTTAAAAGTGCCTACACAGCGCCATCCTTGGGTTAAAGTGGGCAAACGGCAACGTTATGTGCCGGTAGAACAAGTTATTGCCCATAATCTGGATGAAACGTTTCGGGGAATGGAGGTGGTCTCCGTATCTGCGTTCCGGGTAACCCGAAGTGCAGACTTGTCTTTGAACGAAGATGAGGCAGATGATTTATTGGAAATGGTTTCGGAGGAGGTACGAAAAAGGCGATTTGCGAAAATTGTTCGTTTAGAGGTAGATCATACCATGCCGCCGCATGTGTTGGGGATGTTGAAGGAGGAATTGGACCTGACCGACGAAGACGTATATCAGGTGCGGGGGATGATGGAACTTAATCGTTGTTTTATGATTGCGGGACTCAATTTGCCCGATCATCAGTTCTATGCATGGAATTCCATAACGCCGATTCGTCTTTTGGACTTAGATCCTGAAGAAGGCCGAGATATTTTCAGCATCATACGGGAAAGGGACCTCATGCTGCATCATCCATATGAGTCCTTTGCGATGAGTACCCAAAAATTTATAGAAATAGCCGCCGCCGACCCCCAGGTGGTGGCCATTAAACAAACCTTGTACCGTACTTCCGAGCAATCACCCATTGTAAAAGCATTAATGCAAGCCGCCGAAAAAGGAAAGGAAGTGGCCGTTCTGATCGAGGTAAAGGCAAGTTTAGATGAAGAACGGAATATTGCATGGGCCAACATGATGTCGCGACATGGAATCCATGTCACATATGGTTTGGTAGGGCTTAAAACCCATGCAAAAGTAATTCTGGTCTTGCGACAAGAAGAAAAAGGTCTTCGTACCTATTGCCATTTAGGAACGGGCAACTACAATCCTTCTACCGCAAAAATCTATACTGATGTGGGGATTTTGACGGCCGACCGCGAGATTGGAAAAGATGCTGTTAACCTATTTCATTATTTAACAGGGTTTGCCCCTGAACAGCATTATAAGAAACTCATTGTGGCCCCTAAAGACCTCCGAAAACGTTTCCTCGAATTGATCGAAGCAGAAATGCTCAGCCATAAGAGGCATAAAAACGGTCTTATCATGGCGAAAATGAATGCCTTGGATGACATTGTGGTGATTAATAAGCTATATGAAGCATCCAAAGCAGGGGTTAAAATTGAACTTATTGTGCGTGGGCATTGCCGCCTGCGCCCCGGGCTCAAGGGCTTTAGTGAAAATATAAGGGTCATTAGCATTATCGGGCGATTTTTGGAACACAGCCGAATATATTACTTTCATAATAATGGTGTACCCAATCTGACAATCAGCAGTGCAGACTGGCAGCGGCGCAATCTGGAAGACCGTGTAGAGGTGGCCACACCGGTCGAAGACGAGGAAATACGGGATCGCCTTATTCGTATTCTTAAAATTGCCCTTGCCGATAACCGACTATCGTGGGAAATGAATGAAAATGGTCAATACCTACAGAAGAAGCCTAAAATCGGCGAAAATACCTGCTCTTTTCACGAAGAGTTGATGCGCCGGGCGGAGATTCGGAAAAAAGGTCATACCGGAATGCCTTGGGATTTATAATTGTTTTTCACCAACCTAACAAGACCATGTTACCCGCATCGTATTATCAGTTTGCCACGAAGTTGGCGCACAGCAGCGGCGATATTATCCGCTCATATTATGGAAAAGGAGTCTCTGTTGATCGTAAACGGGATGACTCGCCCGTGACTGTGGCAGACCGAGAGGCCGAATCCCGAATGCGGGACCTGATTCGAATCGCATTTCCTTCGCATGGTATCATCGGCGAAGAACTTGGAAATGAAAATCCTCATGCCGAATTTGTCTGGTTATTGGATCCTATTGATGGGACTCATTCGTTTGTGGCCGGTATCCCTCTTTTTGGAACCCTGATTGCATTATTGCAAGAAGGCCAACCGGTTTTGGGCGTAATCCATCAACCGATTTTGCAAGAAATGGTGATTGGAGATGGGCAAGTAACCAAATTAAATGGCAAACCCGTTCATATGCGTGCAAGTGATGATTTGTCTAAAGCCTTGATGCTATGTACCTATGCAACAGCCCGTGTGGAAAAGCACCAAAATGGGGCAGGGTTCGATAAATTGATGCGCTCTGTGGCACAGTTCCGCACATGGGGAGATGCCTATGGCTATCTGATGCTTGCAACTGGCAGGGCAGATGTAATGGTGGATCCCATTATGAATCCTTGGGATGTAGCGCCTTTGCGTCCTATTATCGAAGGTGCAGGTGGAAAAATAACCAACTGGCAAGGAAAATCGGTTGTTGGCGCGAATTCGGTTGTGGCTTCAAATCCGTTATTGCATGGCAAAATTGTTCAAATCCTGAACGAAACAGAAGGATAACTTATATTGGAGCTAAAGCACCCGTACAGTGAGGAACAACTTAGGGCAAAATCCCTTTCTCCCGCAGGATGGACTCTGCTATTTCGATTCGGGAAGTACCGAATAGAGGATTCTCCGGCGTACCGTCCACGCGGTTGGCAAAAAAGTAGGCATTCTCCCCTTTGGTAATGTAACCCACGAACCAGCCCAGCGACTTACCATTCCGGTCGGACCATCCGGTTTTAGCACGATAAGTGAATGCAGCGGTGTCCTTCCGAATCATGATGCTTTTCAGAACCGCGGCACTTTTCGTCGAAACAGGTAACCGATTTTGGTGTAGGCGCTTCATAAAATCAATTTGCTGGTATTGAGAAACGCGGATATTGCCATCTAACCAGAAACGATCTAATTTCCCATCCATCGAACGGTTGCCATAGTTCAGTTTTTGAAGCCAGTGATTCATCTTGGCATAGCCCACTTCCCGTGCAATCTTTTGGTAATACCACACGGTAGAGTTCTGAAATGCCATCCGTAACGTTGTGTCTTGATTCCAGTTTTCGATGCTTCGCCTTACCCCATCCCATTTAAAAATAGTGTTTTCGTCTTGAACGATACCATTTTCAAGTGCGATTAAGGTATTGGGAATCTTAAAGGTGGAAGCCGGAAGGTAACCCGTTTCACATTGGGTTTTGTTATACACGGCGAATTGGTTGTTTTTAAGATCGTATAGTAAAAAAGAACCAGAGACGCCATATTTCTGGTAATGTGCCGAAAAGTCTTCTTTTGTTTCTGCGGAAGTTACTGGCGGCTTAGCACTCCATATCATCCATACAAAAGCGAAGAGGAAAAATGAACTTTGCATCATGTGTTTTTTTTTGTAGCTTTGAAACGACATAGACAAGATACAATATTTCCAATGTAACCACCATTCCAATGGCTTTTTACGATCCTTTCCGTGTGGAACCGGACAAAAAACTGTCCCTAAGAAAAAGAAATCCCGCCGAAACCCTTGGCTTCGAAAAAGAAAAAGCGTTGGAGCGGCTAAAGCAAAATATAACCGCCATAGATGAACTTCAAACCCGTCTTTATGCCGAAGATAAACAGTCTGTATTGTTGGTTATTCAGGCAATGGATGCAGCAGGTAAAGACAGTACCATCAAAGCAATTACGGCTGGTCTAAATCCACAAGGCGTGCTGGTACATGGTTTTAAGGCCCCAACCGAGGAGGAAAAAGCACATGACTTTTTGTGGCGTATTCACCAAAAGACACCACAAAAAGGGCATATTGTGATTTTTAACCGCTCACATTATGAGGATGTGTTAATTGTACGGGTCCATGGTTGGGTCTCCGAAAAATCACTCAAAAAACGGTATGAACACATCAATCAGTTTGAACAATTACTACATGCACATGGTACAAAAGTCGTGAAAATCATGTTGCACATATCCCCCGAATATCAGTTGGCGCAATTTCACGAGCGGTTGGAAGACCCTAAAAAACATTGGAAATTTAATCCGGGGGACTTGGAAGAGCGTAAACTTTGGAGTCAATATATGGCTGCTTACGAAACAGCGCTTCTCAAATGCTCTACTGAGCAAGCCCCTTGGTATGTGGTCCCCGCGGAAAATAAGTGGTTCCGGACGTTTGTGGTCAGCCAAATATTGCGTGACATATTGGAAAAAATGAAGCCTCGTTTCCCCAAGCCCACTTTTGATCCGACACAATTTACGGCAGATCAGTTAGTTTAATGGGCGGTGTGCCCGTGCGGTTGATGGCCCATTCTGGTGCTTCTAACATATGGTGATGCGCTTCAAATTGCGTTAAGATTTGCTGGTGGGCTGCTAACGACGCGGTTTTACGGGTATGGTTGTATGCAGAAAAAGATTCCGCAAAAGTGACTTCGAAGACCGTTTTTCGGATGGATAGCAAACGCCAAATATGCCTAAAAATGGGCATAGGGGCGTGCCAACAGATTTTCCATCGGATTTGGCCAAACGGCTTCACACCATCAATTTCGTGTAAGCCCATATAAATTGGGATGATCGGTAAGCTTGTTTGCGCAACTGCTTCAAAGGCACCCGTTTTAAAGGGATACACCGTATCACCCAAAGTGGCACGGCCTTCGGGGAATACCAAGACACGATACCCTTCGTTAAGCCTCCCCCTAACTTCTCGTACAAAGTTCTCGGTGGCAGTTTTACGCTCGCGGTTAACAAAAATAGTTTGGAATGTACCAGCAATCCAGCCAAAAAGAAATTCCCTTTCCAACGTATGTCGGGCCACGAAGCAAACAGGCCAGACCGAAGCCAAAACAAGCATGTCTATATAACCCAAATGATTACTTACTACCAAGCCACGATCCGCCTCTGGCGGTTGGTTTTGTAACCGCACTTCGATATTCAAAATGTTGCATAACCGACGCGCCGTGTGAGAAATTTCCTCATAGGCAATTCTTCGGCGCTTACTCGGTGGATGAAATTTTAAGCGCAACGAGAGCCATGCCGTTCGGGCAATCAACGATATAACAAGTCGTAAAATCCGTTGAATAGCTAAAAAATACAACATAGGTTAATTTATGGGCTTGGGATTGGGAACGCTGTATATTTACTTTAAGCAAAAATTACTGCTCATTCATAACACACCTTTATTTATCATGCGTACATTATCATTCTTGCTTGCATTCGCCTCTTTGAGTTTTATTATGGGTTGTGATGGCGATGACCCAACGCAAACAGAATATGCAAATCTTCGTGTTTATAATGGTCTCTCGGATGTACCACTCATGGCTGTAAAAGCAGGTACGACAGATGTTGCCTCCAATCTGAATTATCAGGCCAGAGCACCCTTTTTTCAAATGAAGGCCGGAAGTCGCCAAACAGTTGGGATGTACCGACAAGGTAGTGCAACGCCCATTCTGGAAAAGCAACAAACCTTTGTGAAAGACGAAATGTTGTTTTGGCTGCTATTAGGTAATACCACGCAGCCAGAACTCCTTTCCATTACCGAAACCCCGCAAACGCCTGTCGGTGGAAAGGCGTTGGTCCGTTTTGTATTGGGTGCAAAGACCACAACCCTGCAATACAGTGTGTTTTTAGCGCCCGTTGGCGCTGACTTTGAGAGTGTCCAGCAGTGGTCTGGTAATGTCGGGTATAAATCGGTGGTGGCCTATCGCGCTTTCGATCCCGGAAATTACCAAATTGCCATTCTAAACCCAAACCGTAATTTTACGAGTAAAGCCATTACGCTTGCTGCCGGAGAGGTACGAACCCTTATCCTGGCAGATCCCATCAATCCCAGCGATGGATTTGATCTCGTCAATCTAAAAGATAATTAATCCAAATCTTAAAATTGATGGAAGTCCGTACCCAAATTATACTTAGGCTACTTACTAGTAATTATGTGGTTGCCCAATTCCCGCCAAGTTGGCGGCCCGATACCGTCCATTGGCACAATAAAGGTGTGGTTTCCCTAACGATAACCCCCGATGAATGGTCTTTGATCTGTGCCGAAGAAGAAGTTCCTAGTGGAGGAGTGCTGGAACGAGGTTGGCGGCTTTTTGAATTTGTGGGTCCGTTTGCGTTTAACGAAACAGGAATTTTGTCAGTGGTTTTGTCTCCTTTGGCCAAAGCAGGGATCAGTATTATGGCTTTTTCAACGTATAATACCGATTATTTAATGGTGAAAGCGGAGAATTTAACCGAATGTGTACAAGTGTTTGATAAAACAGAATTTATCATGCTGGAATTGCCGTCAGAATGATCAAATCTTGCTGATTTGTCAAAATAAGTTTGTTTTTTTTTATTTCGGGCACACGGATTGCTTGCTATATTATTGAACCATTTACCTTCACCTCAACCTAAACAGAAATAGCGCTATGTTGACAAGAAGAATTTTTTTCCTGTTGGTGTTTTTTGCTTTTGGGGCCTCTGTTAGCACTGCCCAACAAACAAAGTTGTATTCCAACGCCCGGTTTAACTACAGTATCAAATACCCCGCTGCCATGATTGCCGACCCTGCCCCGACGAATGGAGACGGGCAATCTTATCGCTCGGCAGATGGTTTGGCAGAATACACAACTTGGGGGAGTGTGGTCATTCGCACAGATACGGTGATGCAGGAACAACTTTTTATGGCATCCGAAGGTCGTAGGGTAACCTTAAAACGGGTAAAACCGAATTTTATCGTGGTTTCCGGTTATCAGGATGATGGGCGGATTTTTTACCGCAAAACGATTTTGGTAAAAGCCAATACGGTTCCCGGAATGACGTATGACTACATAAAAAGCTTTGAAATCGTTTACCCTGCCAATCAACGCAATCCCTACGATAAGATTGTGACAGAAATTGCACATGCTTTTGTAAAATAAAAACTTGTGCCTCAAAAGGAAAGCCTCCGCTTAAGTGTGGGGGCTTTTTTATATAGAGGTGGGTAGTTCTGACGCCATTTTTTGGACGGTAGCGAGGGGTAGCCGTAGGCGATTCGAGACCAGATAGGCAGAATTGCCTTGAAGAAGTTGATTTTTTGCTTCTTTGAATCGCTCAAGGTAGTCCTGATAAATCTGATTACCGGGTTGAAAAGCATGGGTGGCTTCATACACAATAGGGTCAAACAGGACATCGGACGAACGAATGGGCCTTGTTAGGAGTATGCCTTCAAAGGTGCGGCAGCGACTTAAGGCCACATAGGTCTGACCATGCGTAAATGCACCACGGTCTAAGTCTATCGCTACTTTGTCAAATGTTTGTCCCTGACTTTTGTGGATTGTAATGGCATAAGCCAATTTTAAGGGATATTGTGTAAACGTACCGACGGTTTCGGACACGATCTTATTCTCTTCCGCATCGAAGTAATACCGCATATTTTCCCACTTCTCTGGGCTTACTTCGACTTGGTCGCCGTCGTCGGTTTCGATACGGATAATTTCCCCGTGCAGATATTCTACGGTTCCAAGTGTTCCATTGACAAACAGCCCATCTGGATCGTTTCTCAAAAACATGACTCTGGCCCCTACTTTTAGGGTTAATTCAGATTCTGTTGGGAAATCGCGTTCGTTAAAATCTCCGTCGGTATGGGCTACATAGGTAAAAGGGGGGCCGCCAAGGGACTTTAATCGCTCCTCATTGATCCGCCTTGCTTTATCATTTACCGTAGTAAGAACCAGATAATCATCTGGTGGTTTTTTAATAATCACCCGCTCGTTTAGCCGTCCAAGCCCCCATTCGCTTAATCGGTCTTCTCTAACCTGATTTAAGAGTTCCAAGAATGCCTCTTCTTTTTGGCGGTGAACCGTCGTGAGTTCAATTTGAATCGGTTTCACCTCTTGAAAAACTTTTGCACTAAAGAAATATGGCGAACTATAGTGGGCCTGCATCAAAGACTCTTCTGCACGACTTACAACCGGCGGCAACTGGAATAAATCGCCAAAGAACACCACTTGTACACCTCCAAAGAGTAAATCATTTTTTCGGTTTATCTGTAGCGCTTTGTGGATACCATCCATCAGATCGGCGCGAACCATCGAGACCTCATCAATGACTAAGGTGTCAATTTTCCGGATAACCTGATTTCCCCATATTCGTTTGATGGCATCATCCGTAATCATTCGAGACGGAAGGCGAAAAAACGAATGGATGGTTTGCCCATTCACATTAATTGCTGCAAGACCTGTCGGTGCCAAAATGGCAATCCGTTTGGCGGTGGATTTGCGGAAATATTGGAGGAGGGTAGATTTGCCGGTTCCGGCGCGTCCGGTTATAAAAACAGGCTCCTTGGTGTGTTCCATAAGCCAGAGAGCAAAACGCGCCCTGCGGTCCCAAACTAATTCATTGGATGCGGAAGATTCGGACTTCACAAATGAGTGGTTTTGTTAAAGGCAATTATTTCCCAAAAATAGGGGAAACGGTGTGGTAACCCAAGTTAATTAGGCAACAAATCCAGCCAACCGATGAAATAATTCCGGCCCCCATTGTATGATTTGGTTATCTTTTACCCTAACCCATCGGAAACAAAAGGCTTCTCCCACAGGCACACTGATCTCGGTATGCCACCATGGGTAATGCTGGGCGTTACACCGTTTTGCATGTGTAAGTTCCCAATTTCCTAACGCACCGTTTGAGCCTGCGATCATCACCTCCTCGCCATAAGCCGTCTCAACATGTACTGCTATCGGCATTTTAACATAATCTACGGCCTCAAAGTTGGATTCTGCTTGCAACCAATACACATCATGCGGACCAATAACGAGGTGTCCAGCCCCAAAATGAAAAGCAGTTCCGGTGATCACATCGGTACAAGTGCCGTCACGCCAGATTTCCGGAAGCCGGTTGAGGGGCAGTATTTGGGTGTGTTGGCTAAAATTGGCAACCAAGAGACATGGGTTGTTCCCGTGGTCTTGGCGCTCGCATAGAAAAAGGGTGTCATTTTGGACAAAGACTAAGTTTTCCGGCGTATGGCCATTTATCGCAGGAATGGCCTTCCGGGCTTCAATTAGTGAGCGATGGATGTTAAAGAGACGAGCCTCAACCGTTCCCTGTCGTTTTCGTAGCCCTGCTTTGGTCCAGTTCATTGGTGGGCGGTGAATCCAACGGTTATCGGACGACTTAAGCGGATCGGTGAGATACGTGAAATCATTCAACTGCCCTATTTCGTCTCCAGAGTAGAGTAAAGGGATCCCTTTCATAAAAAAGGTCACGCCGTTCAGTAGTCGGATTCGTCGGATTGCAGCACTTATTTTATTAGGATCAGCCTCAATTTGTGCTTTTTGAAGACCTGAAAGTGCGGCAGTTGTTCCTGAAATACGTGCTTCTCCTGAATGCCGATCGCGTTGAAAGGCATAGCCTTCTGCATAGCTATGAGGCAGCATTCCCGCATAAAAATCGGTACAGAAGTTTCGGGTATTGCGTCCGTTTTGGTGGACTGCGGCGGCATTTTCGTCAGAGATCCCCCAGCCGATGTCGTCGTGGCAGCGAATGTAGTTCAGCCAAGTTGCTGTTTCCGGTAAGTTCGGGAGGCCAGATAGGGTCGTGTACAATAATTGGGTGTTTTCACATGCCAGTGCGTGCCACAAGTGGTTCATCAAGGTGGCATTATACCCCATTTCGCAAGCCTTTCCTTCAAACCCCTCGCTTCCCAAATACTTGATGATTTCTTCCGGTGCAACAATTGCTTCGGACTTAAAAAGTACGCCGGGAGCAGCCATGCGGACAAGGGCCTTAAAAGCAGCCAGTAAGTGTATGACTTCGGGTTGGTTTTGGGAATTGGTCCCCATTTTTTTCCAAAGAAAAGGCACTGCATCCAAGCGCAATATGTCCACTCCTTGATTGACGAGAAAGAAGATTTCGTCCAACATGGCTTCAAAAACATCGGGATTTTCGTAGTTAAGGTCCCATTGATATTCATTGAAGGTGGTCCAAACCCATTTTCTGGGTTGTTCTTCCCATGTAAAGTTACCGGGTGCAAAATCGGGGAATACTTCCGGAAGTGTTTTTTCGTAGGCATCCGGTTGCCTACGGTCCGAGAACATACGATAGAAATTTTGATAATAGGCTTCGCCCGAAATGGCTCGTTGTGCCCATTCATGTTCTTTTGCCGTATGGTTCATGACAAAATCTATGACCAAAACCATGCCTCGGTTCCGGAGTTTATCAGCGAGTTGGCGAAGATCTTTCATGCTCCCCAGACGTGGATCAACCTGTCGGTAGTCGGCAACGGCATAGCCTCCGTCGTTTGCTCCTTCTCTTGGTTTTAGAAGGGGCATTAGATGGAGGTAGGTGACGCCCAATTCTTCAAGATAACCCAGCCGCTCTGCGAGGCCCTGAAGGTCTCCGGCAAACAGATCTACATATAACATCATCCCAATCAAGCCATTTTCGGTAAACCAATTTGGGTGCTGTACCCGTAGTTGGTCCTGCTGGCGAAGTGCATCGGGACGTTGTTCGTAGGCTTCCTGAACCCGTTTCAAAAGGGCATCAATTCGTTCTTGTCCTACAGTGGGGTACAAGATTCGATACGAAGTAAAAAAGTCGGAATAATACGTTTGGATGCGTTCTTGCAAATCCGGCGGAAAAATTACCGGTTCCATTACATCTATTGGGGGCATGTCGGGGCACTTGAGGGTTAAAACAGTACTAATGATTGGATTATGGGTCAAAAACAGGCATTGCGCCTTTGAATGTAACGACCTTAGCGGCGTATCGGTTGGCGAACTGGAGTGCTGTTTCTGGGGTGTCCTTCCGAAGCAAGGCGGTGGTTAGGGCTGCCAAAAAGGCATCGCCAACCCCGACGGCATCCCCTTGTGTGGCATCCACCGTTTCACCACGAACCCGCCACCGTTCTTGCGGCGAAATCAGTTCGGCGCCATCTTTACCATGTGTCTGACAAATCCATCGAATATCAAATTCTCGAAACAACCACGCATACGGATCTTCAAGGTCGAATAAACGGCAAATGGCTGCTTTCTCATCTACATTTAGCTTGACGACGTCGGTCAATGGGAAAGAGATTTCCAATACTTCTTTCCCGAAAAATGGTGGACGCATATTGATATCCATGACACGCAGGCTTTTGGTAGGCATTTCGGAGAGGAAACGCCGAATCGTATGTGCCGAGTCAGGGGTTCGTTGGGCTAAAGTCGCGAAGCAAACAGCATCGGTGTTTTGGGCCAAGGTCTGCCACTCAGTGGTAAATGCCAAATAATCCCATGCCACGTCCGACGTAATGGTATAATAAGGTTCTTCTCCTATAAAATGAATGGCAACGGTTCCGGTAGGGTGGGTCGTATCCGTTTGGATATAACTGGTGTTTAGCCCTTTTCCGGCGAGCCATTCGGTTAAGGCTGTTCCTCTTTCATCGCTCCCTACTCGGCTGGTAATGATACCGCGATTCCCCAGCTGCTGTGCGTGGAACGCAACATTTGCAGGTGCACCTCCGGGACGTATGCCATCCGGAAATACATCCCAAAGCACCTCCCCCAAGCCAACGATGGTCATGTGATTGTTCATGTCCTTTTAGGTTATTCACTTTGCTGTGGCTGATTCTCGTTGACAAAGAAACTGGAGACGCCTGCAAGAATCAGGCAGAAGCCCGCCAATACCAAGGCATTCCGGGGGTCGGAACCTAATAATGTTTTGTATAGAAAGGGAATCGTAATCATGTTGATAATTTGGGGCACCACAATAAATCCGTTGAAGATCCCCATATAGACGCCCATGCGTTTGGGTGAAACACTGTCCGAAAGCAACACATAAGGCATGGACAAAATAGATCCCCATGCCAAACCAACCAAAATCATGCCATAAAGGAAGACGTATTTGTCGTTGCCAAGTAACATAGAGAAAAATCCAATCCCTCCAATGGTAAGAAAAAGGGCATGTGTTCCCCGTCGGGTGATTTTTTTGGCGATGGCTGGCAGGAAAAATGAGATCATAAAACAAGAGACATTAAAGGCGGCAAATGTAATGCCGCCCCACGCATTCCCCTCTTCAAATCCGGGCATATTGGCTTCCGGAGCATTAAAAGCATGTCGGGCGATGGCGAGGCTCAGGTATTGCCACATGAGCGGCAGGCCAAACCAAGTGAAGAACTTTACCCACCAGAGTTGTTTCATGGTGGTAGGCATCTCACGTAAGGCGTCCCATATTTCTGTAAATACGTGCAAGACTCCTTTTTCGGCATTTTCTCGCCGAAATGCTTCTAAGTCTTCCGGTGGATATTCTTTGGTGGTATAGACCGTCCAGAGTACAGAGGCCAGAATAGCAAACGCGCCGATATAAAACGAATATTTAACCATGTCCGGAATATGATTGGCGCCTGCATCGGCCACCATAACCAAACCGAAAATCCCAAGAAGGGCTGGCATCAAATTCGCCAAGGTTTGTCCAAACCCAACAAAGAAACTTTGCATCGAAAAACCGAGGGTGCGTTGTTCAGAATTTAGACGATCTCCGATAAATGCGCGGAACGGTTCCATACCGATGTTCAGGCCTGCATCGAGAATCCACATTAAGCTTGCCGCCATCCACAAGGAAGAGGAGTTTGGCATTAAGATCAGAGCGATACTGGTAATAACCGCCCCTATCAAGAAGTAAGGTTTCCGCCGTCCCCAGCGGTTAGACCAAGTTCGGTCGCTCATCGCCCCTATCAAAGGCTGAATAAGCAAGCCCGTGACAGGTCCAGCAAGCCAAAGGGCCGGGATAGCGGCCTCGTCGGCACCCAGATAACGGTATATGGGGCTCATATTGGCTTGTTGGAGTCCAAAACCATATTGGATGCCCAAAAAGCCGAAGCTCATGTTCCAAATTTGCCAGAAGGACTGACGAGGAGGGTTTTTCATATCTTGCAGGAGTTTGTGTTGAAGCGTTTACCTATCGCCACAGGCAAAAAATATTCTGTAAACGTTTTCAGGTGAACGGGTAAAGTACGGTGATACTGAAAGCAGTGTCAAACGGAGGGGGCAATCCGGAAGGGCTTACAAAATGTGAATTTTAAGTTTTGGATATTTATACACATAGTGTTTGAAGTGTATAGCAGTTGCGGCAGACGAAAGATGACTCAATTTTTGCGCGGATAAAGATAAGACGGTGTAGAGGGGCGAAGTATAGATGCGGGGGGCTTTACAGAAACAACTACGCTAAGGTGCGCCTAATTGATGAGGGTGCATTTCAAAAATGCCAATAGACATTACGACGCACTTGGATTCGGTGAAATCTTTACTTACCGCTGAGAAAAACTCCGTACGAGCGAAATCATAATAGAACCTTGGCCCATCATAGCGGCGGATGGTTTTAGCCACCTTGCTTTAAGTTTTTCTAAAGATTTTCGATCATATTTAGGTGGGGGATGCTGGGGCTGTTTTGGCTTCTTAGGATCCGTCTGATGCGTTTTGATCGGTACTCAAATTCTTTTAAAATAGAAGTTCTTTTGCCTTCTGAAAGCCTTTGACTGTTTTCCATGATCCGATGACTTTGTTTTATTTCCTAACGCTTTTTTTCGCTCAAATTGACTTCTGATTTTCTATTCATAAAGTTCTTTTTTTACGGGCAGAATTTCCGCTTAAAAAGCATAAGGGCGAAACTGCTTAAACCGAAAAACTACCAACTTCCGACCATCCGGATACGTTTCCACCAGACGCTCCGAAGTGGAAGCCACCACCGGAATCCCTCGTTCTTGCAGTCGGAAAACCAAACCAAACGTAAAGGTCATTTCGCCCATCACATGAACGGCTGCACAGGCCTTAGCCTGAATGGCACCCGCCACCTCATTACACAACGCCAATACTTGTTCCGAAGACCACTCCGGCGGGATATTCGGAAATGCCATGTCTTCCACAGCACCATAACACCGTTCGGCTTCTGCCACTTGCTCGGCGCTCCACGACGCCACAGGATGATTGGATAGGTTAATGAGCATAATACCTTTATCATTCTTGGGGGGTGAGTAATCCGGTTATGGCTTCAATGAGTTGCTTTTGATCTTTCGGACTGATTTTTTTAGACGTTCTAAAACTTAACAACTCAATGATTTCGATTTTCCGTTCCTTTGCCAAGGCATGAATATCTGAAGATAGTTTGGTTGAGCTGACCAATATTTTAGCGGTATAAATCCCTAAGTATTCTCGCCCGCCAATGGTGTTCAGTTGATCAATACCTTTTTTGGGTTCGTCGAGAGGATGTTTGTCTTTAATTTCAATCACCGCAACCTGATTTTTGATGCGTACCATCAGGTCTATATCAATCTGGCTACCCGCACCTTTAGGCTTGATGCCTGCCCGTTGTTCATCCACATGCTCGTTTAAAGCGTCGTATATGGCGTTTTCAAAACGTCCTCCCTCTGCTTTACTAAATCCAACGGTGCTATACCCCGGAAGAAATGCGTTTAGGTAATCGTCAATGCAGATTAGTTCGGGGAGTTCTACCGGGGCACTCAAGTTCGGTAAAGCAAATGGCTTGGGGAATTGGTATTTGTACAAGAACGAACGTTTACCTTCCGTTTCCAAATACAAGACCGGAGCCGCTTTTTCCTGCGCCAATTGGTATCCGGCTAAAGCCATTGGTTTCGTCCCGCCAGTCAGATTAAACGCCACCCCTTCGTATGTAGCCAAGAGTGGGCGAAGCTTGTCTGCAATTTCAGCCAAGTTGTATCCATTCTGAATAGGGATCAGCACCGTTTCAATCTGAGTGTCCGGTTGTGATTTTTGATTAAAAAACTTTTCCAAGTTTAAAGCCTGCTTTTTCGTTCGATTTGTATAAATCAGAACCAAACGCGAAGGTTTTAGGTGTAATGCCGGTAAGATATTGGGAATGGGCTGCTCGCCGATAAGAGAAATGAGGGTCATTCGGGTTCAATTTCAGGGATATGCTCCCCGCTTAGCTTGGCTAATTTACCTTGATCAGGCAAGACCCGCCGTTGGCGGAAAACGTCTAACGTTTGGGTTTCGATATCATTCTTTCTTGGATGATCGGTGAAATTCATCATCGCAAGCAACTGCGCTACTCTCCTGATCTCATACAAATGACTAACTTCGTTCTCGGAATAAAGTTGAAATAGCATTTCTTCTTCAAATGCTTGGATGTAGGTGTTTACGTTCCCCTTTTCAAGACCTATTGACCAATCCATATTATTAAACAAGGTTGTATAACGCTTTTTCTGGTCTTGAATATATAATTCAGGTTGTAGGTACACACTTCCCATGCCAAGTGGTTTACCCATCCCGATTTTATGGCAATACATATTCTGGTCATCAGGTGTTTTGGGCTGCAATGCCCATGCCAGCGCCCCTAATTCAATGGGCGTTAGTTGGGTGAAGTGTACCTTAAACCTAAACTTAACACCTGATTTTACAGGTCTCATTTGGGTGTACTGAGTTTTTTTATGATCGTTTGGCTTGGGTGCACCTTTTAACGATTGGAGTGGTGGGTTTCCTTGATGCCAATACATTTTAAAACCACGAATAGTGGCTTCATCACTGTCATAATGACAAAGCTTGCTTTTATCATCCGGATTAGGCTGGTTGAGATATAACTGAAAGGAAGTAGGTTTGGGGGAAGCCAAAATATGCGGCGTAATAACCGGATGGAGTACGTTGCGTTGGTCAGGCTCTAAAACAGCATCTGTTATGGCGATTCTACTGGCATAGGCCCGTTCTGGATTACCTTGTTGTGGTAATGTTTTCCCTCTAAAAGTCTCATTAGCACGAACAAACCCAAAGAGGGCGTCAGCAAAATCCACATCTACTGGATTAAATTTGGGAATACAGTCCGAAATTTTCTTTTTATAGGGAAGACGAAACATCTTAGTGGAACCAAAATAAACGAGTTCACCTCGATCATTTAGTAGATAAAATAAGGCTGTCTGACCATCCAAGCCCAGTTTTCGGGTCTTAATACCTCTCGTCATATCCCGATCTGCTTTGTATATTTCCCACATATCTTCCGAGATTTCTATAGGTTCTTTAGTATTATCTTTTTCATAGATAGCACAATGCCAATGCTTGGGATGTTCTCCTCCCTTCATATCCCCGGATTCTATCAATACGGCAGCAACTAAGCCGGTTGGTTGCACTTGAGTGTCTGGTCTTGTTTTAATCTGATTGGTAATAGCAAGATTAAGGATTAATGTTTTATCATCTCTTTTTCCTCGGTTAGAAGGATCTATGGGTGTCGGTTTTACCCACACATTATGTTGGCGCCAACGTCCTCGTCCCCCAATTACACGATCTGCGTCATGGTATTCTACATGAATGAATGATTGCCCATACTGATCAACTTGTGCAGGGATAATAACGGGCTTTCCGTTCTTAAAATCTAAAAACCCTCCTCTTACATTAGTTGAAGGATAGTCATAGTCCCACTCTACAGAAGAATCTCCTTTGTTCTCTCCAGTGAATCGTTCTCTGTACTGCTCCCCAAAATTAGTAGTATCTCCCACTGCACGGTAAACCAATTGCCGTTCTGAAAAACGTTTTAATTGACTGTATGTGATAATTTCTATTAGTTGTCGTAGCATCCCGCGGATGGAACTTCCCGGAATTATAGGTGCCTTGGTGTATGGATTGGTAAAAAAATCAGGATGGTTCTTTTTCTTTTCATTGAATGGCTTCGAGGAATCATCTTCTTTAAATTTGTCAATGGGTAACATGCCGCGCACATAGGTCGGAGACTTCGTCTCCAGTATCACCTCAAAATATCCATCCAACCTCTCTTTTGTATATTGATGATGCGGGAATAATGCATCATTGCCATGCTCCTCTTCTCCTGCCAGAATGGGCGTATCTGGTAAGGGAATAAAGTTATAGGGTGCTGATGCTGTACGGTCTGCTTTTGTAGGGTTATTATGCTTCGTCATGGCGATACCAATTCGCAATTATCGGGGTTGTTAATCTTATTGTTGGTCACCTGAACACGAACGGTGACATTATCATTCTTCTTGTATTTATTTGGTTGCTGTTTGATTTTGTTACACGTTAATTCCTTTTTATTAAAACGCCCTGTACTTGTTACTTTTAGCTTCCCATATTTAGGGTTGCTTATTTTGCATTCCAATACAAACTCCTCTACCTTATTATCAGGTTTGGTTTTTATAGGAGTTGTACTGGGTATAGACTTTGGTATATAAGGAAGGGTACTCGGTGGGAGATCAGGCTTTTCAAGTACAATATCAGGCGAGAGCGCGTTGGGTAAAACCGGACGATCTTTAAAGCTTGGTTTACCCGTCAAGTTCTTTGAGATTGCTAAGTATTCAATTTGTTGTTTGTCTGCAATCCCCGGAAATTGCATTATCCTAAGCAGGCTTTGGATTCGCTCTGTTTGAGCAAATGGTTTGCCATTGCTCATAAAAGCCTCAAAATCATTAATCCAATTCAAACGCTCATCTGCATCATATAACGGATATGACTCAGTTTCATAGCCAGTCTCCCAATTTCCAGAGGTATTGAACAATGATTCGTACCGCTGTTTTAAATTCCTGAGATGTAATGTTGTCTGGAGGTGTACAGAGCCAAGCCCCAATGGCTTACCCATGCCTAACTTATGGCAATAAGATGTGTTCCGATCTCCGTCTGGTTGTAATGCCCAAATTAATGCCCCTAATTCAATAGAGGTTAGATTTTCGAAAAAGACTTTAAATAAAAAAGTGATTCCTTCTTTTACAGGCCAAAGCCGTGTGCATCGACGTTGGGCTTTTCTAATTTCATCCGCATTGGCTTCTTTTGGGAAACTTTTTCCTTGATGCCAATATAATTTATGCCCCCGCAGTTCGGCATCCTTAGATGCATAGTGATGTAATTGGCGGTCATTATAAAATGGTTGCACCAAGTACTGCTGAAAAGCAGTTGGCTTAGGACTTTCCAAGCAAGATGTTATAGGATTGCTGGTCAATACTTCTTCTCTTTTTACATCAGGAGGAAGTGTCGCGTCTGTAAAGGTGATTCTGGAAGCACGTCCTCTTATAGGTTTGGAGCCATCCGTATTGCCTTCGAGGTGTTCGTCTATTTTTTTCTGATCTATGTAACCAAATAAAGCATCCGTCAAATCAGTAGCTGACAAATCCTTCAGGTTAACGGGTAACAAGTTTTTTGGGGAAGCGTGGTAAGGTAGTCGAAACATTCGTGCACGCCCCAAAAAGAGTTTGGTTGCTTTTGTCTGAGGATCTATCTCCTGTAAATAAAAAACAGGTTCTCCCCAATCTGCTGGAGCGGTTTGTAAGAATCCGGGTTTAATACGACATTTTACGGTTGGCTTATCAATAGGGAATGCTTTTTCCTGATAAGCAGTCATTTGATCTCCATTAAACAAATCAATGATTTCAGAATCAACCTTGATCCATTCCTCTTGCTTATCTTCTGGCTTTAAGAATACCCTCTCGTGATTCTTTTTTGGAACTTGACCTGTTAAAATGAGTCTTCCCTCCAAGAGGTTTTTATGTTCTTCTTTATTTATCTCAACGACTTTATATGGGCTAGTATTTTCGCTTTTATTGCCGTGCTTCACCCATATCTTTTGATACTGGTGCCATTCTCCCTCCCACTTTGGGGTTTGGTTTGGCGCTTTACCCTCATAAAGCCCATTTCCTGTTGTATCACTATTAAGTTTGTCTCGCTCCACCTTTAGATTTTTACAAGGCTTTATATAGTACTCCCTTTCATGCATAATTAAAAATCCAGATTTTACCAAATCCTCTTCTTTTCCATTGTGCTCTTTTGTCATTCTTGGACGATAGGCTTCAGCCCCCAGCGAAGATGGATCTACTGTTCTGAAAAAAAGCCCACGATCATAGACCCGATCTATTTTACTTTCTGTAATAATTTCCAACATATTCCTTACCATACCCCTTAAGCTGGATGCAGGGATAACGGGGCGTTCATCTTTATTGGTATAAAAGAATTTCGGTTTATTCTTTGGGTTTTGATCGTAGTTATAATTTTCTGCATACTGATCCATCTCAAGGCTTTTTGCATATTCATCTGAAGAAAGCATAGTCCGGATAAATAGTAGCGATTTTGTGGTCAATTGAACTTCCATATACCCGCTTAATAGATTGGGGTCATATGAATTATGATCCGGTAAAGGAGAGTTTAGTTTTTTTATGTCCTTTGTTAATGGAATAAAATTATACGGAGCAGTAGCTCTACGTTCTTCTGGGATATGGTTGTAGGAACTCATAAAAATCCTCCTGCTGTCATGATTCATTCACAAATATCAACCAGTCGCGAGGTAACCACCCGTAGAGGCTCAAATCCTTCTTGAGTCAAAAAGTGACGAACAACAAGTTTAAGGTCTTGGGAATCCTTGACTTGAATGGGGACAACATGTCTCATCCCTTGCTTGCCTTCCTGCAAACATGTAAAACCATTTTCTATATCTTGTACCTTGTGCCCCCATAAGTAGTATTGTTCATTATGCTGATAACTCCACGTCGGGTCTTCATCAGTTTTTTTAATATGTATGCTTCTGGCATGAAAACCATCCTCTGTTTTCCAAAGGTACAACTCTCCATTTTTCCCAAATAAACGAACCTCTTGTAAGGTAAGGTCAAGGAAAAGGGGTTGTACGCTTTTTTTAGGAAATACAATTTTGTCTTCTTCCACGCGCCCCCAAATAACACCCTCGTCACAAAAAGCCAATAGGTACTGATAGCCATTTGCTTTTTGGTTAAGCCACAACAAAACACCGTGTTTTGGTGCGTCATCCATGATAATGAGGCGTTCGTTGCAGTTTTCTAATTTGCGTTGCATTGGTCCTCCTGATGAATTAAAGCCTTCACAAATTCCTGAAGCTCTTCTTGTGCTTCAGGATTTAATCCCATGTTTGGTTGGTCTTGCTGGAGCGTCCAAGATCGCTTTTTATGAGAAAGTATCGCCTGTTTTCCTTTGAGCCGCCCGCGCCCAATACTGTTTTCGCCGCCAACGGGAAGATCGCCCGTCCAAAGGTCTTTTAGCAGCAACAAAAGTAAACCCACTTCTGCGTTTTCGGGTTTTTGGAGCTGGAAATAAAATGTTACCCGCCCACCCCAAACGGGCTGTTCATTAAAAAGTGCTGTATCTAAAGAGCCGCCCGTAAAACGGTCTATACTTACCCTTGCCTGTACCATATCTTTATAGTGTACATCCTCTATAATGGCTTCATTTACCATAAGTCGGCTTGCTTGAGCGGAACGATCCTGTAATTTGTTGTACTTTTTCAATTCGTGCTTCTCCAAGGAATACCCGAAAAGTTTCAAGATCAACAGCGACTCAGCATCCGGATTAGGCAGGTTCTTACCGAGGATATGCATGATTTTATCGGCTCGATGCCGCATCACACCCATCAAAGAAGTTCCAGGAATGACAGGGACACCATCCTTGCGTTGTAGAGATACAAAATCAGGATCATCAACTCGTTTACCAGCACTTCGGATGAGTAAGGAGCCTTCTATATCGAAGGTGGCTTCCAATTTTAATATTTGCCTATTATCAGACAGAGGTAATGTAGCCTTCCATGGAGTAGAATTTTCTATAGTTAAAGGCTTAGAACCTGTTTTAATCCATTCTAGTAATTCGGTCTTTTGGGTTAAATCCCATTCTTTTTGCCTTAAGTCCTTTAGTTGTATTTGTCCATACCCTCGTGTCTTTCTGGCTCCTAAAGCGATCTCCCCACTTTGAAGTCCGTACACAATAGTTTCAAGTGCATTTTTTAGTGCGTCTTCTTGTTCATCTTGGGGTATAAGCAATTCAAGACGGATAGGGAATGTGGTACCCATTTCCCATACTTCGCGGTTGTATAATCCTTGATCATCTGCAGTTTTACTCTTGCGATTAATGCGTACACCATCGCGGTAGGAAATCTCCCCTTGTTCACCAATAGCGTCTTCCACGATGATCAGGCTTTGGCTCCCCTGATCATCCTCTTTTTCCTGTCTATTTTGGCATAGAAGTTCTATGCCCTCATCACTTTGGCTCCCCTGATCATCCTTTTTTTCCCTGCCGAACAATTTGTTTTCTAACGCTCCTGCGGTTGCTGAGCGAGTACCTTTTTCGATAGATCGTAAGTAAGAGCGTAATGCACCAGCAAGCGTTGTTCCCGTAAGTAAGGGTTTACCTTCTAACGCATCCACCAATAGGGGCATATCGGACATTTCATCTGTATCGCCAGAAGCAAAGGCAACGGGTGTTTCAAAAACAAGATTTGCTTCAACCACCCTGCGCTTGATAATTTGGCGGCAGTTATGTATATCTACGACACTCATGCTGTTTGCTCCTTTTTGGATAATTGGACGACAATCTCTAACAACAACTTTGTCTTAAACTTATGACGGTCTAAGGGAGAGGGGTTGTACACGTCTGCACTTCCAATGGTGGCCTTTATATCCACAATACTCGGCGGTTCGTTATACAACTCGAATAAAGTTTTTCCATTCAGCCGGAATCGGGAAAACTTTTTCAGCGCGTCCTTCTTTGATTGTGTATGTTGAATAAAGTCCTCAATGATGCTAGGCTTCCCCATCCCATTTCTGAGTACAGACCGAAACTGCCCCAATTGGCTTTTGGGAGGGATCGTGCCTTTGCCTTTTTCTCGAAGCTCATTCGCCGTTGCCTCTATTCTTTGTTCCGCTTTTTGCCACCACATACGTTCCAATAACATCTGGGCTACCGCTTTGTCTTCCTGAGCTACCCCCTTTCTAGTGGGAGGGTTCGATGTATCGTTCTCTCTGCTCGTATTTAAGGCTAAAGCTCCATGCCAATTAAGCGTAATACGTCCAAAACCTTCTGCTTTACGTTCTCCAATTCCATTTTGAGTACATAGCTCTAATTGCTCCACTTCCTTCTCAGAGAGATTCTCAAAAACCAAGACACTCCCCATTTTTATCGCTGGTGCTTGAGGAAGTGGAAGCCCCCACTTCCGGTTAAAGCCTCCAACAATGGTACTTTTTGCAAAAACCACTTGCAGCTTTTCTTTAGCAATACCCATATGCTCCCTTAGTACATCAGCATTGGGGCTATACGCCCCCAATTGGTCGCGCAGAATAACATCGCTTAGGCAGGTCACAACTACTCTTTGGGGATCCACATCCTCGTCGCTTCCTGTCTCAGTCCAAGATTCGTTGATTTCTCCAACCTCAAAAGTAACCTTACCATAACCAGCAGATTGGGCACCGCCAATCCATGCATTAACAGGTTTGCATGACGTGATTTTGAGAAGCAGGCTTTGATCCTCGCTAATGATTATTCCTCTAAATGATTGCTCCTGCCTTAATGCGTCATATCTAAATACAGCGCCATCATCTTTTTGAGCACGTCCCGACTTGCGGTTCCTCTGGGTATGGATGTTTAAAATTCTCTGAACGCCGACATTAATAATGGATGACCCGTCAAATTTGCAAAAGGGGGTATCTGCACTTTTCCATTGCTTACCATCATCTGAGTCATCAAAAGCCAAGTCCCTAACGCTCTGTTTCTCATGCTTTTTATATCGAACAGACAATGGTGTTGGCAAAGCCCTTTCTACAAGATTCCCGAGCTGTGGGTAGGCATTTAAAAAACAAACCTTTCCGTCCAGAAACAAGGCACGATGGTCGGCGTTATGGGCATCCAACTGCGCAATCTTGTTTTGCTTACAAAAAGCTTTCACCCACGTCCCTCTAATTGCACTTCCTGGTAAATAGGGTAAGGTGACGGCATCGTTTGGGTCGCCATCTAAAGTGGTTACCAAAACAGGTTCAATCAGTGTTATGGTATATTCAAGTGCAAACATGGCTTATACAATTAGTTGTTTTTCAAAATGGCTAAACCAGGCATCGGTAATGTCATTTTTATTTTGTTCATGAAGCGTTACGTTTATTCTGCCCAAACCACGATTCCGGCCGCTTCCCCCACGATGCAACGTCTTGATGCAAGCAGCCAATAAGCCTTTTTCATCTTCTGAAAGATCGTTCTCGATTACAAGGTCAGCCCATAACTCCAAATTTCTGATCAATACACGGCTTGAACGAAGGCCTCTAGCTGCAACTCCTGTTGTAGCATCTACGGATGTTTGTTTACGAATGGCTGTCATACTATTCAAAACATCTTGCCAGTTTAGGTCTCCCCGTTGTATATCTCTTGTAATGACCTCTTTAAGGCTCTTAGAAAGTGTCGCATTGCCAATATGGATGTGAGCCTGAGAGGATAAATCACTCCCGGGTTTACCAAACAATGAAAGTGCGGCATCATTCCACTTATTGTTTGTACCTTCAAGCAGAAAAAGTAGGTTGGTACAGGTTTCTGACAAGAGTCCTTTCAGGGTTTTCCCTCGAATAAAAGCAAGTCCCGTTCGGGAGTCGTATTCTATTTCAGTATCAATCAACCCCGGTACGCTATTACCATTAGCGAAAATAGCGTCACTTTTGAGCGATATTTTAAGAAGTAGATTCATAAGTTTATCCCTTCGTTGATGAGTCAATTGGAATCCAAAGGTCTAATAATTCAACAGCATCGTAATACACACATTGTGTAGAGGGGTTACCTTCAATAGATTTTATCAAGAATCCTGTGTTCTGAAAATCATCTTCTGCATTTATAGACAACGCTGGTAATGGTGAGTGACGTGCTACAAAACTCTCGACCTCACCTAATCGTAAGGCATCTCGCAGTTCTTTAACTTTATTTCGCCTGTCTGCGTATCCAGATTGGAATTGGTATAAGGCTTCTTCAATAATATCCCAAGTACGTTCTTGCTCGGTGCTACCTTCTTTTCTAATCCGAACAGGGCGTTGTGTCAAAGATTTTGACCGCCGTTCATTTGTATACTCTTCTTGATAGTCTTTTTTGCGCAAGTCCTTAAGGCTATCATTTACACCTGTATAAGCAATGTGCCAGTCCAAGAAGTTTCCAGACTCATCTCCTAATTCTTTTCGATATTTCTTTGCATTGGAACACAACGCATCTGCTAACTGATAAGCACGTGCAAATGGGTAATGAGGTTTAATAATTGCAATACCTGCGGATGCTGTGATTATTCCTTTTTCATCCGGTAAAGGAGTTTTTTGAGAATATATCTTAAGATATTCCATATATCGAATGGCTAAACTTATACCAATACGCCCGTCGCATACAAAAGTAACGTCGTCTCCCCCAAAAATAATCGGACGAAAAGGTAGAATAATTTTATCTTTATCTTCATCTTGGGACATTCTAATGGGTGTAACATTGCTGTTTTTGTTAACTATGCATGGCCGGTTATTCGTGATTTCAATACTATTAATTAAATCCTGAATTGTTTTATATAATGCTTGTTTGTTGATTCCCTCTAAAGTATCCGAAAATTCACGAATTAAGTCCTTATGGTCTTCTTCTTTTTCGTGATTAAGAGATTTTAAGCGTTCCCCAATACCATTTCCGTCAATATGAACTACTGCAATAAGGCTAGTATCCCCTTTTGAGCGACCTAACTGATCCAAATCAAGGGGGAATTTATACGAAAGGCCATCATTACTTCCTTTTGATAAACAAGAAGATAGCGACTTGTTTGCCTGATCTTTTGTATTTAGCTTTGCTTTTATAGATGAATTAATGTACCGCTCTTCGTCTAAATAGGAGGCAGGAAGCCCTGTTGCATAACATGCTTTAGTAACCGATAATCCAAGCAATGACTGAGATGAAATCCGGGTATTTTTCTTTTTATCTATATCTTTAAAGGCATTATCCACCCGTTGTTTGAGCGGAAGAAGATCATCCGTACAGATACCAAAAATTAATTCTACTCCGGGAGCTTTTTCATATACCCATTTAGATAATTCTTTTATAAATGCCTGGGCATCACTTTCTGTCTCAAATTGTGCAACACAATTGCCTCCATTGGCATAGATCAGTTGATCTGACGTAACGATTTTTTTAGCTTTAACTGCTGCCTGTTTAACCAAATAAGAAGCTCCAATGATTTCAGGCAGTTTGTTGCTATTAAAAATGTATGACTGAATACCCGTTGTATCCATGGCTACTATGTAGGACATAATCTATTTGTTTATGTTAGTGCTTACCCAATTACGAATCTCTGGAATAATCCGAAGTTTATTATCTTCATCGTTCTCCCAATCATCTCGTCCAAATACATGAATCTTGTCTTTTTTCCCTTCAAAAAGACTGCTTAATTCATTTTGAATGGCCCTCGATGTTCCCTTGTCAGCTAAGCAGATTAACGCTGCACAGGCTTCATCCCCTGCAATCTGGCGAGCGCGAATATTGGCTTCCATTAATTTTGACTTACACAATCCTTTTGTATCATCGGTTGTAATGCTGAAAAGAAAAAATTGAAAATCAATACGCCCAATCACGTCAATTTGAATTTCAACTCCAGATTCACTTTTCATTTCAATATCTAATAAAAGTTCATCAAATTTTAAAGACGTATCGTTGGTATAAAACTCCATTTTTTGAAGCGTGTCAAAGACAATATCTTCAAACCACCCTCCTTCAAGCCATTTGAAAGCTTTTTCAGGTTTGCCAATTTCAGGTATATCGAAACATAATGAATTACAATTTTCTTGAATATTACCTGTAATCTGCCTGAAAATATTACACACAACTTGTTCGTCTTGCTCAACTTCAAAAAATTGTTTCTTTTTCGAAGGAGGTTGCCCTGTTTTGTTGCGAACTTTACGCAGCCATCCTCGCCAATATTTCCATTCTGGTTTTTGCATTACTTCAAATATATACTTGGCATAATTTAAATGCTTTGGACTTTCGAGTGCCCCCCCTTCAGGCAACTGCCAACCGTGTAAATCAATTATATCTTTAAAGGAAATTGTTGATTCATCTCTTACTGTTTTGGGAGAGTCTAATCCGTCAATAATCAAGCTCATATTTGCGGCATCTAAATATGAGAACTGAAATTGAATCTCGTTACTTGTTTTGCGTAGTTCATTAGCATACTCTTTAAGTGCGAGATAAGAGTGGATGCCCATGAACTTTGTCCCACCCGTGTAGTTTAATCCAATAGATCCTTCTTTAATGTTTTTGCATATCTCTTTTATTCTGTCTGTAATTGATGCAGATGTAGGAGCTTTTATTTGAATACCTTGAATAGTGTTTATATTTTTCACTTGAACTTGATCAGGCGTAAGGCTTTTCTTTTTGGCAATCATCGTTTTGAGTTTGCCTGCAAGTGTACTGGTTTCATCGGTACACAATAAATAAACATAACCGCCCTCCTTAACCAGTACATCCGCAACAACTAAGTTGGGTAGTGGATTACTCCCTCATACTACTGGACATTTTCAAAAAGAGGCGGAGAAAGCAGTAACTTCGAGTTTACAACAACATGAAGAAAGATGCTTCCTCAAGAAAGATGCTTCCTCCACACATGTTCAAATTTAGTGAACTGTA
>ERZ761607.503-NODE-503-length-67794-cov-5.822658_pt1 | contig 67794 bp, 65 predicted proteins | sample MGYA00511164_ERZ761607 | MGnify/ENA primary metagenome ERZ761607 (study PRJEB28899, sample SAMN02445080) | bioreactor sludge metagenome | biome: EBPR sludge | place: Australia: Brisbane, Thorneside Wastewater Treatment Plant | collected 2011-06-22 ...
ACAAGGCGATCTGGTGGTCCTGTGCCGCGGCCCCACTGATCAGTCCCCGCAATGCCTGACTGACCGGGTCGTCGTCCTGCGTGATGCCATAGGCGGTGAATTTCGGTTCGGCCACGGTCACGTCCGCGCTGGCGCCTTCTTTGGACGGGATGATGCGGGCCGGTATGCCCACCGCCGTGGCACCGGGCGGTACCGGCTTGATCACCACCGCATTGCTGCCGATCTTGGCCCCGTCGCCGCCCTCAAAGCCGCCCAGCACCTTGGCACCGGCGCTGACAACCACATCCTTGCCCAGGGTGGGGTGGCGTTTGGTCCCTTTGTACAGTGACGTCCCGCCCAGCGTGACCCCCTGGTAGATGGTGCAACCGTCACCGATCTCGGCGGTCTCGCCCACCACCACACCCATCGCATGGTCGAAAAAAACCCGATCGCCGATGCGGGCGCCAGGATGGATTTCGATCCCGGTCAACCAGCGCGCGACATGCGAGATGAAACGCCCCGGCCATTTCAAGCCGTGGTTCCAGCACCAATGCGCCGGCCGGTGCAGCCAGATCGCGTGCAGGCCGGGATAACAGGTAATGACCTCCCAGGTGCTGCGCGCGGCAGGATCACGATCGAGGATGCACTGAATGTCGGAGCGAAGGCGGGCAAACATGCGCCAAGTGTAGAGTCGAAAAAAACCCCGGGCGGGGACCCGGGGCATCCGGCTGTCCGGCAGGACCATCCCGGCCGGCGCGCGGGCGGCGCTACTGGCCGGTTGCAGTCACGGTGCAGGTCAGATTCAGGGTAATTCCACCACCCGATGGCAAGGTCGGAATCGCCACCCCTTGTGGGGGTGTGGTGTTCTGCAATTGCCCGATGGTCAACCCGCCCGGACAGGTGGCCAATCCCGACGCCGTACAGATCGGATCGGTGACACAGGACAGCCCCGGCGCCACCGGGTCGAAGACACGGGTGTTGTCCGCCGCCGACGGGCCGAGGTTCGAGATCGTGATGGTGTAGCTTGTTGTGCTACCCGCCACCAGGGTGGTGGTGTTGTTGGTTTTGCTGACCGACAGATTGGCCGATCCGACCGCCGTCACCACGGTCGCCGTGTTATTGGCGGTATTGGTGTCCGATATTCCACTGGGGATCGATATCGCCACGGTATTGGTGACCCCGTTGGTGTTGGTGGTGGCCACGCCCTGAACCACCACCGAACAGGTCGAACCCGATGCCATGCCGGTTGCCGTGCCCTGCAGCAAACTGCCCGCGAGTGTCGCGGTACAGCCCGCCACCGACCCCCCGATGGTCGCCGTGCCCACGCTCAGGCTGGTGAAGTTGAACGGAATCAGGTCACTGAAGGTGACTGTCGACACCGCGGACGGACCACCATTGATCGCGCTGATGCGGAACTGCACGGTCTGCGCCAGATTCACCCCGAGCAAGGTGGTCTGGAAGCTTCCGGCCGGCAAGGCTCGCTGCTCCTTGAGCGTGCGCACATCACTGTTCAGTGGCACGGGATCACCCGCACAACCGAGGAACGGCACATCGGTGGCTTCACACAAGGCGGCCGTCACGGTGGTGGTCTGGGTGTTGTTCTGCGGGTCCGCACTGGCAGTCACCCGTGCCCGGTTGACCAGGGTATTGGTCGCACCGGCCGCAACGGTGACGTTGACGGTAATGTTCACGGAGGTGGCCGTGTTCAGCGCGCCAGCCGTGTTCGTACAACTGACCGCCTGCCCGACGGGCGCCCCACACGTAAATGGCGCCGACGGTGTGATGGCTCCGAAGGTCAACCCGGCCGGCAACACATCGACCACCCGCACGGTATTCGCCGCCGCCGCCGCGCCACCGGTGTTGGTCACGTTCAGCGTGAAGGCAAATGCATCACCCGGCGATCGGGCCTGCGGGTCGGGATGGCTCTTGGTCATCCGCACTTCCGGGGCGCCCTGGACCGTATTGAGGTCGATGGCGCAGCCGGTGTGGGGGCTGCCGTCCGCATTGCAACTGGTGATATTGGCAAACGTCGCCGTATTGAGGGTTCCGGCCACCAGATCGCCACCGCCCACCACCCGCGACCGGTTCAGGGTCTGCGTGCCCAGGGTTGTCGTCGCCTTTACTGTCACTGGCAGGTCAAAGGACGATGACCCTCCCGCCGGTATCGAGGTGGTGGAAATGCAGTAGGTGTAAGTGAGCGTGTTGCGGGTGCAGGACCAGGCGGCACCGTTCGGACCCGCAGGGGCAAAGGTTCCCGCCGTGGTGAAGGTGATGGAGCCGGTACCCAGCGTCGGCAGAATATCGCCGAAGGTCAAGGTACCCACCGTCGCTGCCGTGCCGACGTTGCGGATGGTGAAGCGGTACGTGGTCGACCCGCCGCGGTTGACGAACACCTGGCCGTCGTCTTTGGTCATGTCCAGCCGGGCGTAGAGCACCGCATCCGAGTCGCTGGCGCAACCGAGCGCGTCATCCACCGCCTCGGTGGCCGGAGACACGGGCGCCGGGCAGACAGCGGCCGTCGCGGTGGTCGGTCGTGTGGTCTTTCCGGGCGCCGGGTCTCCGCCGCCACCCACCCGGGCGCGGTTGGTCAGCGCCGACGGCGGCGCGGCGGCCACCACCACGGAGAACGTTACGGTCGCCGCGGCACTGGCGGCCAGTGTCACCGTGCGGTTGCACAGGATACCGGGGCCGGTGACGGTCGAACAGGTGAAACTGTTCATGATGAACGGCGAAGCGCCGTTGAACGTCAGCCCCGTTGGCAGCAGATCGGCAATCGTGATGGTGCCGGTGGTGGGGGTTGCCCCACCGTTGGTCACCACCAGGGTGTAAGTCAGGGTCTGCCCCGGCACCACGGTGGTGGTGCCGTCCGTCTTGGTCAGCGAAAGACTGGGCGCGACAATGGTGCCGGCGTCCACGGCACACCCGCCCAGCGGGGTGTCGTTGGACGTACAGGTGGCCGCCGTCACCGGGGTTGCCGTGGTGGTCTTGTTGGGGTCGCCGCCCCCGCTGACCTGCGCCCGGTTGATCACCGACAGGCCGTTCGCCCCGTTGATCGCCATCGGGATGGTGAAGATCGACGTGCCGAAGGCCGAAATCGACGTTGTCGACGTGCAGCTGAACGTCTGGGTGGTCGGCGCATTGCAGGTCCACTGGGCCGCATTGGCGCCGCCCAGGGTGAGTGTGCCGGTGGCCACCGACAGGCCGGTCGGGATGCTGTCGGCCAGCGAAATCGTGCCCGAGGTGGCGCTGGCGCCGCTGTTGGTCACGGTAAACGTGAAGGTGGTGGTACCGGGTGAGGTGAGCGAGGTCACGCCATCCGACTTGCGCAATTGCAGGTTCGGATCACACAGCGCCGCCTGTGGAACGCCCGGGGTATTGGGCGTCTGGAAGGTCGTCAGCCCCCCGTTGAAGCCGGTGCCGCCGTAGTACTCTTCAAAGCCGGCATCGTTCATGGTTTCACCGGGGGTTCCCCCGGCGAACGCGGCACTGATCGCCATGGTGTTGGGCGCATACGCAATGAAGCCGCCGCCGCCCGCGCCACCCGGGCCATGGCGTCCGCCGGGCCAACCGCCCGAGCCCGCCCACGCATTGCCGCCGTCACCGCCGGATACATCAATCGAGGCATTACCGCCGACAACGGTTTCGAGCACCACCGAACCGCCGGCCCCGGCGCCGCCGCCGGAATCGTTCTGTACGTTGTAGCCATGCGCACCCCGCGCATCGATGGTTCCGGACCCATCGACGGAACGGGCACGAATCACCACAATTCCGCCACCGGCGGCGCCTGAAGAACAACGACCCAGCGTCAGGGTGCAGTTGATGCCTTGATTGGTGTAAGAAACGTTGTCAGCCGTTTCGTTGTTGGTACTGCCAGCCCCCCCGCCACCGCCCATGAATATGCGGTTGAAGGCGAGGGAACCCGCGTAACTGGCGCCACCGCGTCCGCCAATATCGATCAGGGGATCATTCCAGGGCCGGCCGCCGATGCCACCGGCGCCATAGTTGCCACCGCCGCCGCCGCCCGAATTGTTCTGGTTCGTCCCACCGATATCGGAGTCGTTTCCTCCGCCGCCGGCATTGCCTGGAGCTCCGCGCGCATAACTGCCGTCAGGATATCCCTCAACGGCCTGCGAAACGCTACCAAGGTTACCCACCGCCGTCAGTGCATTGGTTCCCTGGAAGCCCCAGTTGTTGTTCTTGACCGCGACATGGCGCGGCGTGCCGTGGATGCCTTCACCCTTGGAGGCATGGGGGGAAAAGGGCGCAGCCAATGTAGAGGTCATGCGCCAGGTGGCGATGGCGGTCGTCGTGCCCGCCACATCGGTGGCTGAGCCCAAACCCAGCCCGCCCCGAAATCCCTTTCCTCCGACAAAAACGGCCCGGTTGAATACACCGCCGTCGACCGGACCGCTGCCGAGCGTCAGCGCACCCCGCACATCCATGGCCACGACCCCGCCGGTCCGCCCGTTCCAAGGCGGGGCGACCACCCCGGCCGCCGTGCCACTGGTGTACTGCGGCACACGAACGACCTGGTAGCGCCGCTGGTTGGCCGACGCGGTGGCGTCGGAATCAAAATACTGGTTGGTCAGCGCCGGGGTGAAAGTGATGTTGGGGAAGGTGCCGCCGGTAATGCGTACCCATTCATAGCGCCCGACGCTGCCCAGGCTGGTGGAGCCGTTGCCGGAGCCGCTGCCATTGCCGTAGGTGCTGTTGTTCGCGGTGTTGTAGCTGCCGTCCTGAATCTGGATGATCATCAGCAGGTCACCCACGGCCAGGGTGGTGGTCGCGCCGCGCGTATCGCGGGTGCCCAGGGTAATGGCCGTGGAGCCGGGATTGAGCGTGGGCTGCCCACTACCCTGGTAATAGTCGTTGATGACCCCGGCCGGGATGGATGTCTGGAACGCGCTGGGCGGCGCGCAGGTTTGCGCCAGCGCCACCACGGGCGCCAGCAGGGCCAATGTCAGCCCCAGCACAAGCTGTTTGAGGAAACGAACCACGATTCACACTCCGGGGAAAACCGAATGAAGCGCGATTATCCGGTAACAATCGGTGACACGGTGCAGGGACGTCGTCAGACCGGGTCGTTTTTGTGCGCTTGTTCGCCCGGATGGGGGCGAAGACGCAACAGATTGCGCGCGATGCCACGGAGGATGTGGATTTCCGTCACCGTGGGTTGGGCACGCAGCAGCAGCTGGTTGAGCCGAGGCATCAGTTTTTTGGGCGCCTGCGGGTCCAGAAACCCGATCGCCACCAGCGCCTGGTACCAATGCGCCAGCAGACCGGCGATGGCTTGCGCGTCGGCACGGTCCGGCGCGTCGGCGGGCGTGTTGACCCCATACCCACCCAGGGCCTGGCGCCATTCGTAGGCGATCACCTGCGCCGCCGCCGCCAGATTGAGCGAACCGAAGGCGGGATTGGTGGGAATCGACAGCGCGACGTGGCAGCGGTAGACGTCGTCATTGCTCAGACCATACCGCTCCGGACCGAACAGAAAGGCCACACCCGTCTCGCCGTGCCCATCGCGTGCCCGGCCCAGCAGCTCGCCAAAGTGGGCCCGCGGCGCGCGGGTGGGCGGACCGAAATCCCGCGGTGTCATGGCCGTGGCGCACAGGTGGGTGATGCCGTCCAGCGCATCGTTCAGCCGGGGCACCACCCGGGCGGCCGCCAGCACATCGACCGCGCCGCTGGCGCGCTGGATCGCCTCGTCGCGGCGCAGCACATTGGGCCAGCGGGGAGCAACCAGCACCAGATCGTCAAATCCCATGACCTTCATCGCGCGGGCGACCGCGCCCACGTTGCCGGCGTGGCTGGGTTCGATCAGGACAAAACGGGTTTTCATCGGTGGCCGGTTAAAATCCACATTGTCGCTGCCCGCATCGACGGCGCCGCCGGATCTGCCGTTTCGCTCTTCCTCACAATATGTCGTCCAACCTGCATCCCATGCTCAACGTGGCCATCAAGGCCGCCCGCGCCGCTGGCGCGATCATCAACCGCGCCGCCCTCGACGTCGAGGCCGTCCGGATTTCGCAAAAGCAGGTCAACGACTTTGTCACCGAAGTGGACCACGCCAGCGAAGAGGCCATCATCGAGACCCTGCTGACGGCCTATCCGAACCATGGCATTCTGGCGGAGGAATCCGGGCAGTCGCGCGGCAACCCCCATTCCGACCATATCTGGATCATCGACCCGCTGGACGGCACCACCAACTTCATCCACGGCTTCCCGGTCTACTGCGTCAGCATCGCGCTGGCGGTGGCGGGGCGGGTGGAACAGGCCGTGATCTACGACCCGACGCGCAATGACCTGTTCACCGCGACCCGGGGCCGCGGGGCCTATCTGAACGAACGCCGCATCCGGGTCTCCAAACGCACCCGGCTGCAGGAATGCCTGATCTCGACCGGTTTTCCCTTCCGCAAGGGCGACAACTTCCCGCTGTATCTGGCCATGATGAGCGACGTCATGCAGCGCACGGCGGGTTTGCGCCGTCCTGGCGCGGCCGCGCTGGACCTGGCCTATGTGGCCGCCGGCTTCGCCGACGGTTTTTTCGAGACCGGGCTGCAGCCCTGGGATGTGGCGGCCGGTTCGTTGCTGGTGACCGAAGCGGGGGGTCTGGTGGGCAACTTCACCGGTGAATCCGACTTCCTGCACCAGAACGAGTGCCTGGCCGGCGCGCCGCGCATCTACGGTCAACTGGTCGCCCTGCTGGGCAAGTACAGCAAGTTTGCCGGTGTGGCCGACAAGGTGGCGGTCAGCGCGGCCACGTCCCAGCCCCTGTCGCTGTCAGCCGACCCGGCGACCGAGTAAACACGCCCGGCGGAGCCCACAGGCAGCCCGCCGGCACCGGTTCAATCGGCGCCACACCGCCGCCGGCGCGAGCGGGCGGCCCCGGGGAGGCGGGAAAGCCCTGTGGCGGGGCGAAAGCCTGCGCCACTAGAGTCAGAGGCCTCGCCGGTTCCCGGCGGGGGTTTTCCTGACCCGGAGCACTGAACATGGCCTCTCCCGCATTGCCCGAAACGCTGGCGCTGCAGCGCATTTATCACTGGGAGCGGCAGGCTCCGGACAAAACCGTCTTCACGCAACCCATGGGCGGCGGCGTGGTGCGCGAATGGACCTGGAAACAGGCGGTGGACGAGGTGCGGCGCATGGCCGCCTACCTGATGGGTCTGGGCCTGCCGGCGGGCTCGCGTATCGCGCTGCTGGCGAAAAACAGCGCCCACTGGATGATGGCCGACTGGGCGATCTGGATGGCCGGCCATGTTTCGGTGCCGCTGTACCCCACGCTGGCGGCGAACTCGGTACGCCAGATTCTCGAACACAGCGAATCGCGGCTGCTGTTTGTCGGCAAGCTCGATCTGTGGCACAGCATGAAGCCAGGGGTGCCCGAGGGGCTGCCGCTGATTGCCCTGCCACTGGCGCCGCCGGTCGACGGTGCCCGGTCCTGGGACGACATCCTGGCGCGCACACCGCCGCTGGCCGACAGCCCGGTGCGGGACGCCGACGAGTTGTGCTCGCTGATCTACACCTCGGGCACGACGGGGACGCCCAAAGGGGTGATGCACAGCTTTGGCACCTTCGCCTGGTCGATCAGTTCGGGCCTCAAACGTGTTCCGCTCGATTCCAGCGGCCGCATGCTCAGCTACCTGCCGCTGGCGCACGTGGCCGAGCGCATGCTGGTCGAGCATGGCCTGCTGGCCACGGGGATGCAGGCGTTCTTCGCCGAAAGTCTGGACACCTTTGTTTCCGACATCCAGCGGGCAAGACCGACGGTGTTCTTCTCGGTGCCTCGCCTGTGGGTCAAGTTCCAGCAGGGTGTGCAGGCCAAGTTGCCCCCGGCAAAAATGGCCTTGCTGCTGAAACTTCCGGTCATTGGCGGCATCGTCCGCAAGAAAGTGCTTTCCGGCCTGGGGCTGGACCAGGTGCAGTTTGCCGCCGGCGGGGCGGCGCCCATGCCCCCTGCCCTGCTCCACTGGTATCGCAGCCTGGGTCTGGACATTGTGGAGGTCTATGGCATGACCGAAAACTGCGGCCTGTCGCACTCCACCCTGCGCGGCAAACCCCGGCCCGGGTCCGTGGGCACCACCTACGATGGCGTTTCCTGCCGGATCGAAGCGGGCAGCGGCGAGATTCAGATGAAAGGCGATTGCCTGATGCTGGGCTATTACAAGAATCCCGAGGTGACCGCCGCCACGTTCACCGCCGACGGCTGGCTCAAGACCGGCGACAAAGGCACCGTGGACGCCGAGGGCAACCTGACGATCACCGGTCGCGTCAAGGACTTGTTCAAGACCGGCAAAGGCAAATACGTCGCACCGGCGCCGATCGAAAACCGGCTTTCAACCCATCCCGCCATTGAGGCCTGCTGTGTGACCGGCGCCAATCTGGGCCAGCCGCTGGCACTGCTGATGCTCAACCCGGAGGCAACGGCCAAGGCCGGCAGCGCCGACGGGCGCAGCGCGCTGGAGGCTTCGCTGGCCGAACACCTGGACGCGGTGAACGCACAGCTCGACCCGCACGAGCAGCTGGACTGCCTGGTCATCACCGCCGATCCCTGGTCGGTCGACAACGAAATCCTGACGCCGACCATGAAGGTCAAACGCAACCGGATCGAAGACCTGTTTGCCCGCAACTACGACCGCTGGGTGGGTGCCGGGAAAAAGGTGGTCTGGATCTGACCGCCGCTGCGGCAAGGTCGGCAGCCGGCCCGTCGGGACCGGTTGGGACCGGCATCGGCGGGCGAAATTCGCTATATTATTTATAGCTACAAGCGACCTTTTCCCGCTGGGTATTGGCCAAAACTGCCATAAATTCGCGGAAAACCCGCTTTTCGGGGTCTGCCCGGGGCCTGCGAGACCTCAGCCCGGCGTTGCGCGCGCGGCTTTGCGCCCTCGGGCCGCGGTGGCGGCGGGGCCCGGGCTGGCCGATTCGGCCGCCCGGGAACGGGGCGGCCTTTTCTTCGTCGGCGGCTTGTCGTCGGCCGGGCGACGCGGCAACGCCCGACGGGCCAGCGCCAGATAGTCCTGGAAACTGTCGCGAATGCACTGGGCCAGCACCTCGGGGTCGGGGACCTGCTCGGCGCAGGCGGTGAACGACACCACAATGGTGTTGCCGTAGCCGGTGACAGAGAACACCAGCCCCATGCCGTCGTGCACCGGCATGATGGCCGACAGGTAGGTCAGCCTGGCCCCTTGCAGATACAAGGGCTCGCGCGAACCGGGCACATTGGTGATGGCGCAGTTGGCCAGCGGCGCCCACTCGCCCAGCAGGGCCGAGGCCGAACGCAGCATCTTGCTGGTGGCGGCGATGGCCAGTGACGGCGACTGTTCCGCCAGCGCGCTGAGTTCGCGGGCGCTCAACGCCTGGCGGGCCTGGGATTTGGCCGTGCTGCTGGCGTGAATGGCAGTCAGACGCGCCACCGGGTCTTCGACATGGGTGTGCAGGCCGACCCGGACCCAGGACAGGCGCGGCGAGGTCAGGCCCGCGCGTTCGCTGTGTACGGCCATCGGAACGGCGGCCACCAGACTGGTCGGAGGAAGTTCGTCCTGCAGTTCGAGATAACGGCGCATGCCGCCGGCACAGACGGCCAGCACCACGTCATGCACCGTGCAATCGGCGACCAGCGAACGGATCTGCTTGAACTCGTCGAGGGAGAAACGCCGGGTTTCAAACACCCGCTGGGACGAAACCTCGGTGTTGAACCGCGTGACCGGAAACGCGGGGGCCTCGCCACGATATTCCCGGACAACCGCCTGCGCGGTGGTCTTGATGGCGCTCCAGGCGCTGTCGATCGGCTGTTTCAAGCGCATCGGCCAGGTCGCGAGGTTGAAGCCGGCGCGCCACAGCAGGGTCAGATCACTGGGTGGGTCCTCCGGAAACCAGGGCGCGGTCGGCAGGGGCGGGCTGACCTCGGACGTCAGGTCGTGCAGCAGGCGGGTGATTTCGTTGCCGTTTTCGACATCGATGGCCGCGTGGTGAATCTTGAGCAGGATGGCAAAGCTGCCCGCCGGCAGGTCCAGAAAGCTGTCGAGCCCTTCGATGACGTACATCTCCCACAGGGGTCGCCCGAGATCAAGCGGACGGGCATGGATACGGGCGCTCTGGATGCAGAACTGGCGCCAGTCGCCCGGTTTCGGCAGGGCGATGTGGCGGATGTGGTGGTCCAGGTCGAAATGGTCGTCTTCGACCCAGTAGGGATAGTCCAGGTTCAGCGGCACTTGCACCACTTTCTGCCGCAAGAACGCGAGCCGGTCGAGCCGGCTCTCGACATGGGCCTGAATCTGGCGGAACCGCACGACACCGCCGGGCGCGGTCGACTGGTCGTAAATGTGGACCAGCGTGACGTTGGAATTGGCGTGGGCCGTGTCCGAGTAGATGTAGGCTGCGTCGTGTTCGCTGAGTTGTCGCATGGGCGTCTCCGGGCGGTCAGAACCGGGCCGGGTAGGTCACGGCAGAGGCCGGACCGGCGATCCAGTCCAATGTGGTTTCCAGCAGGCCTCCGGGGGCGAAGGGCTTCCAGTCTCCTTCCGGCTGGGCCAGCCGGTCGGCGATGATGGACAGCACAATGCCATTGAAAACCAGTCCGCAGTGGCTGCCCGGTACGCGCAGGTTCTCGTGAAGCCGCGCATCGCCATCGACCGTGGCCTCCTGCGGCGGAACAACCCCGTCCGTCAGGGAGTAGATGCAGGTCGTGGGGATCGCCGGCCGACGTCGCTCCCGCAGGGCCTTGGCCCGCGGCTGCATCAGGTGCGCGGAAGCGCCCAGGCGATGGGAAATCAGCCGGTACAGGGCCCGCACCAGGGGCGGCGACTGGTTGCCTGCGTTGTCCACCGTGACGGGACTGCCCAGGGTGATGATGTTGCGCACACAATCCGGTGCATGCTGGGCGCCGTAGAGCGAAAAAACCCCGCCCAGACTCCAGCCCACCAGGCTGACTTTGCGCCCGGTGACGTGGTGCAGGTACCGGATCTTCTGCGGCAAGGCGGTGGCCAGCTTGCTGCGAAAGCCAAGGTTGCGACCCAGACCCCAGGTGTGCACTTCGTAGCCTTTGCGCTGCAGGTAGGCTTTGAGCACAAACAGGGCCGCATCCGAGGCCATGAAGCCGGGCACCAGCAGCACCGGATGACCGTCTCCCTGTGGCGCCTGGCGCAGCAGCGGCCAGGCCAGCGGCAGGCTGGCGAACTCGGCAAAGGCCCGCAGCTCCAGCAGGGAATGCAGCCGATCGGGCGGCCCTTCGTTCTGGTGCCGCGTCACGTGGCTGCGGCGAGGTCTGGGCGTGCTCACAGGCCCAACTGGCGCGAGGCCAGCTCCTTCATGATTTCCTCGGTGCCGCCGCCGATCATCATCACCTTGACCTCGCGGTAGATGCGCTCGGCCGCCGTGCCCTGCATGAAGCCCATGCCGCCGAGAATCTGAACGGCGGCGTCGGCGCAGAACTGCATCGTCTGGGTCGCATGGTTCTTCAGCAGGCAGACCTGCGCCACCCACTCGGCACCTTTGGCCGCCTTGTCACCGCTGTCGGCGCGTGCGGTCACCGCGTCCAGCCAGGCGCGGGTGGATTCGATGCGCATCTTCATGTCCATCAGCTTGTGGCGGATCACCTGATGGTCGATGATGGCCATGCCAAAGGTCTTGCGCTGGCGCGCCCAGTCCAGCGCGTCGTCGTAGCAGCGCTCCGAAAAGCCGAGCGACATCGCCGCCATCGACAGGCGCTCGCCGTTGAAGTTGGTCAGGATCATCTTGAAGCCCTGGCCTTCCTCGCCCACCAGGTAGCGTGCCGGCACCCGCACGTTGTCGAAGCGCAGGTGCGCGGTGTCGGAGCAGTGCCAGCCCATCTTGTCCAGGCGGCTGCGTGACACCCCGGGCGCGTTGCCGGGAATCACCAGCATCGACACGCCCATCGGGCCCTTGATCTTGGGGTCGGTGCGCACGGCGGTGGTGATCCAGTCGGCCCGCATGCCGGAGGTGATGAAGATCTTTTCGCCGTTGACCACGTACTCGTCGCCGTCGCGCACGGCGGTGGTGCGCAGGGACGCCACGTCGGTGCCGCCACCGGGCTCGGTGATGCCCAGCGCCGCGATCTGCTCGCCGCGCAGCACGCCCGGAATGACCTCGGCTTGGAGCGCCGAGCTGCCATGGCGCTGGATCGGTGGCAGGCCGATGTTGTGGCTGAACAGGCTGGCCATCAGGCCGCCGCTGGCGCCATGACGCGCCAGCGTGGCCGCCAGCACGTTGCGCGGCGCCCAGGGCGCGGGGGTGCCGCCCAGCGCTTCGGGGTAGCCCAGGCCCAGCAGGCCGAGTTCGGCGGCGCGGCGGTGCAGGCTGCGCGGCAGTTCACCGGCTTTCTCCCAGGCTTCGAGGTTGGGGGCGATTTCGGTCTTCGCGAACCGTTCGGCGGTTTCGGCCAGCAGCTGCAGGTCTTCGTGGGTGATCGTGGCGTCGGACATCGGGGTTCTCAGTTGGTGGGGTCGGCAAACAGCCTGGGCAGCGTGGCCCGGTGAAAGCCTTCGAAGGGCCGGATGGCGGCGCGCTCGCGAGTCTTTTCGTCGGCCGGGCGCATCGGCCATCCCAGGCGCACCTGGGGCCGTCCGGCGTCGATGCGCAGCGTGCTGCCGTTGACGAAGCTGGCCGCCGGGCTCAGCAGGTAGACGATGCCGGCGGATATTTCGGCCTCGGTGGCGAAGCGGCCGATGGGCAGGGTCCTGGCCATTTCGCGGATCATCGGGGCCATCGCCGCGGGGTAGTTGTCCATGCCGCTGGACGCCACATAGCCGGGCGCCACCGCGTTGACCCGCACGCCGCGCGGCCCCCATTCGGCCGCGGCGGTTTCGGTGAAGCTGACCATGCCCGCGCGCGCCGCGCCGCTGTGGCCCATGCCCGGCATCGAGCCCCACATGTCGGCCACGATGTTGACGATGGCGCCGCCCTGGCGCGACATGCACTGGGTGAAGCACTCGCGCGCCACCAGAAAGCCGCCGGTGAGGTTGGTGTTGACCACGGCCTCCCAGCCTTTGGCGCTGATCGCTTCGAGCGGGGTCATGAACTGGCCGCCGGCGTTGTTGACCAGGCCGTCGATGCGGCCGTGTTCGGCCAGCACGGCCGTGACCAGGCTGCGCACCGCGTCTTCCTGCCGGATGTCGCAGACCTGCGCGCTGGCCTGGCCGCCATCCTCGGCGATTTCCGCCGCGGCGGCCTGCAGCTTCTCGGGCTTGCGGCCCACCAGCACGACGCGTGCGCCCAGTGCCGCCAGTTCATGCGCGGTGCAGCGGCCGATGCCGGAACCGCCGCCGGTGACGACGATGACCTGGTCCTTGAACAGCGCCGACGCAAAGATGGATTGGTAAGGCATGGTCGATTCCCGCGATACCGTCAGGCCGTGGCCTGCTGGGAAAGACCCAACATCGAACGCGCCTCGGTCGGGCTGGCGATGGCACGGCCGGCGTTTCGGGCACAGGTGGCCAGCGCCTCGATCAGCACCCCGTTGCCCGACGCGCGCGATCCGTCCGGCAGGTAGAAGGTGTCTTCCAGGCCGGTGCGCAGCATGCCCCCGAGGTCCGCCGTCGCCTGATGCACCGGCCAGATCTCCTGGCGGCCGATCAGGGTGGCCTGCCAGATGCTGCCCGGGGCCATCCACTGCGGCAACAGGCGCAGCAAATCGGCGTCACAGGGCATGCCCGACGCCACGCCCATGACCAGGTTGTACTCGGGCGTGCCCATTTCCGGCTTGAGCATGCCGGCCTTGAGGTACATGGTGACGCAGCGCACGATGCCGACATCGAAGCATTCGAACTCGGGGTGGGTGCCGCACTCCCCCATGACGTCCAGGAACTGCTGGACCTTGGACACCGGGTTGTCGAACACCATGGGCGGCCAGGCCCACTCGCCGTTCTCCTTGATCTTCAGGTAGTTGAGGCTGCCGGCGTTGCAGGCGGCGATTTCGGGCCTGACCCGACGGATGCACGCCAGCGGGCCGGAGATGTCCTTGCCGACCACGCCGGTGGTCAGGTTGATGATGACGCCCGGGCAGGCTTCGCGGATCGCGTTGACGATGGTCTCCGCCACGTCCGGGTCCCAGGAGGGCATGTGGCCAAAGCCTTCCTCCTGCATGCGCAGGTGCACGTGCATGATGGACGCGCCCGCGTTGAACGCATCGCGCGCCTCGGCCGCCATCTGCGCCGGGGTCACCGGCACCGGGTGCTGTTTCGGGTTGGTGAGCACGCCGGTGAGCGCGCAGGTGAGGATGGCTTTTTCCATCATGATTCCTTCGTTGGGTTGATGTCGAGTTCCACCAGCAATGCGCCGGATTCCACCTGGTCGCCGGCCTTGGCGTGCAGCGCCTTGACCGTTCCGCCCGCCTGGGCGCAGAGCCACATTTCCATCTTCATGGCTTCGACGCACACCAGTTGCTGTCCTTCGGTCACGGGGTCGCCGGCAGCCACCGGCACGTGGGTGACCTTGCCCGCCACCGGAGACAGCGCGCGGCTCGCATCCTGCAATGCATCGGCGCTGGGGAAGGGCGACACTTCCTCGAAGACGAAACTGTGTCCCCGCCAGGCCAGATGCACCTGCGCGCCGGCGATCAAGGCCACGGCGCTCTGCTGCACTCCGTGCAACGCGAAGCGCAAGGCGCCGTCCGCGTACGACAGCACGCGGGCCGCTTCGGTGGCACCGTCCAGCGTGACAGAGACACCCCCGGCGTGGTCGGGCCGGACGCGCACCGCGCGGGTCTGCTCACCGCACCGCAGGCTGAAGCCGTAGGCGGACACGCTGTTGGCACGCCAGCTGTCGCCGTGCTGCGAGGCGAAGGCGATGGCCGCCACGCGCCAGGCGTCGTCGTCGGCGACGGGCGTCGTGAGCAAGGCCTCACCGGCATCGAGCCACTGATCGATCAAGGTGGTGGTCATCTCGGCCTTCCGGAAAGCCGGGTGATCCACCAGGTCGCTGAGGAAACGCCCGTTGTTCTTCAGGCCCAGCAGGGGCGCCTGGGCCAGCGCGGCGCGCAGGCGGCGGATGGCATCGGTGCGGTCGCGCCCGTGCACGATGATTTTTGCGACCATCGGGTCATAGAACGGCGACACCACCGCGCCTTCGCGGATGCCGTGATCGATGCGAACGCCACTGGCGATGCGACCGCTTTCGACGCCGCCCTGCACGGCGACTTCAGGCTTCCACCACAGCACCATGCCGGTCTGGGGGGCGAAGCCGCTGTAGGGGTCTTCCACGTACAGGCGGGCTTCGATGGCGTGGCCGGTCAGGTGGACATCCTCCTGCCGGGCGGGCAGCGGGTCACCGGCCGCCACCTGCAACTGCCACTCCACCAGGTCATAGCCGGTGACGCACTCGGTCACCGGGTGTTCCACCTGCAGGCGGGTGTTCATTTCCAGGAAATAGTGCTTCAGGTTGGCATCGACGATGAACTCCACCGTGCCGGCCCCCCGGTAGCCCACCGCCAGCGCGGCCGCCACGGCATCGCGCCCCATGGCCTCGCGCATGGCCGGCGAGACCACCGGCGACGGTGCCTCCTCGATCACCTTCTGCCGCCGCCGCTGCGCCGTGCAGTCGCGCTCGCCCAGGTACACCGCATGACCGTGCGCATCGGCGAACACCTGGATTTCAATGTGGCGGCCGTTGTCGATCAGGCGCTCCAGCATCAGGGTGCCGTCGCCAAAAGCGCTGGTGGCCTCGCGCCGGGCCCCGTCGATGGCGCCCTGCAATTCGTCGTCGGCGCGCACCAGACGCATGCCACGCCCGCCGCCGCCGGCCACCGCCTTGACCAGCAGGGGATAACCCAGTTTTTTCGCCTCTGCAATGAGGGTGGCATCGCTCTGGTCTTCGCCCAGGTAGCCCGGCGCGCAGGGCACACCGGCGGCCAGCATGCGCTTCTTGGCCAGGGCCTTGTCGCCCATGGCTTCGATGGCGGACGGCGGCGGGCCGATGAACACCAGACCGGCATCCATGCAGGCCTGGGCAAAGGCCGCGTTCTCGCTCAGGAAGCCGTAACCGGGGTGCAGGGCGTCGGCGCCGGTCTGGCGCGCAGCGTTCAGGATGGCGTCGAACTTCAGGTAGGACTCGGCCGCCGGGGAGGGGCCGATATGCACCGCCTCGTCGGCCAGCGCCACATGGGGTGCGTCACGGTCGGCGTCGCTGTAAACCGCCACGGTGGCATAGCCGAGTTTGCGCGCGGTGCGAATGACGCGGCAGGCGATTTCGCCCCGGTTGGCAATCAGAATTTTGTTAAACATCGAATACCTTCGTCAGCGTTTGGGTGACACAGCGATTTGCGCAGGTAGAGGAGGAGCCCGCGCAGCGGGCGGGGCTGAAATCCGCGGCTCCGAGCCTGCCTGCGCAGGCTTGGACGGATTGAAGAGCCGTAGCCTCTGGCTGAGGTGCGTCCACGGAGCAAATTGCTGTGTCGCCCAAACGCCGCCCGCAAGGCCTTGTCTTTGAACAACTCATCCCGGCACCCAGTTCGGTTTGCGCTTCTGCAGGAATGCGCCCATGCCCTCCATGGCCTCGGCCCCCTGGGCGGCGCGGGAAAAGATGGCGGCGGCCTCGTCGATCAGCGAGGCGGGCGTTTGCAGCCGGGCCTTGGCCATCAAGGCCTTGGTGGCGGCCAGGGCACCCGGACCGCAGGCGAGGATGTCGGCGAGCACCGCGTCCAGCGCGGCTTGCAGCTGGGCGGCCTCCACCTGCTGGTGCACCAGCCCGATCCGCAGCGCCGCCGCGGCGTCGAGCCGGCCGCCGGTGACCGCCAGCCGCTTGGCCTGTGAATAGCCCAGCCGCTCCACCAGGAACGGCGCGATCTGCGCGGGCACGACGCCCAGCGAGGTCTCGGGCAGGCGGAAGCTCGCGGTCTCCGTGGCGATGGCCACATCGGCCACGCAGGCCAGGCCGAAGCCGCCGCCCATCACCGTGCCTTCCAGCAGCGCGACGATGGCCAGCGGGGAATTGGCAAAGGCGGCGCACAGGTGGCCGAAGCGGGCATTGACCTCGGCGATCGGGTCGGATCCGTCGGTACCGCCCTGCAGGGCGCGCATGCGGGCCGCCGCCATGTCCTTGAGGTCGCCGCCGGAGCAGAAGTGCCCGCCGGCACCGCGCAGCACAATCACGCGCACCGCATCGGCCGCCCCGACGGTCTGCTCGGCCTGCGCCAGCGCCTGCTGCAGCTCGCCCACCATGGCCAGCGACATGGCGTTGCGGGACTCGGGGCGGTTCAGCGTGAGGCCGAGCACCGACCCCTGGCGCTGCGCGATGAGGGTTTCGAATGTCATGGCGATTCGCTCCCGCCTCAGCCTTGCTTGCCCGGCAGCGTGCCTTCGAGCTTGCAGATGATGCCCAGCATGATCTCGTCGGCGCCGCCGCCGATTGAGATCAGCCGACCGTCGCGGTACGACTGCGAAATCGGGTTGTCGGCGGTGAAGCCCATGCCGCCCCAGTACTGCAGGCAGCTGTCGGCCACCTCGCGGGTCAGGCGGCCGGCCTTGAGCTTGGCCATCGAGGCCAGCTTGGTCACGTCCTTGCCCGACACGTAGGACTCCACAGCCCGATAGGTCAGCGACCGCAGCGCCTCGACCTCGGTGCGCAGTTCGGCCAGGCGGAAATGCACCACCTGGTTGTTCAGGATGGGCTGCCCGAAGGTCTGGCGCTGGCGGGTGTACTCGATGGTCTGGTCGATCAGGTTGTCGAGCGAGCGCAAGGAGCCCGCAGCGCCGTACAGGCGCTCTTCCTGGAACTGCAGCATCTGCAGCATGAAGCCCATGCCCTCCTGGCCAATGACGTTGCGCCGGGGTACGCGCACGTTGTCGAAAAACAGCTGCGCGGTATCACTGGAATGCATGCCGATCTTCTCGATCTTCTGGCGCGTGATGCCCGGCGCGTCCATCGGCACCATGATCAGCGACTTGTTCTTGTGGGCGGGCCCTTCGCTGGTGTTAGCCAGCAGGCAGCACCAGTCGGCCTGCATGCCGTTGGTGATCCACATCTTGGAGCCGTTGATGACGTAGTCGTCGCCCTCCTTGCGGGCGGTGGTCTTGAGCGCTGCCACATCCGAGCCCCCGGTGACTTCGCTGACGCCCAGGCATCCGACCCTGTCGCCCGCGATGGCAGGGGCCAGGAACTCCTTGCGCAGTTCATCCGAACCGAAGCGCGCCAGCGCCGGCGTGCACATGTCGGTCTGCACGCCGATGGCCATCGGCACGCCGCCGACGTTGCAGTCGCCCAGCGCCTCGGCCATCACCATCGAATAGCTGAAATCGAGCCCCATGCCGCCGAATTCGGTGGGGTACTTGATGCCCAGCAGGCCCAGGTCACCCAGCTTCTTGAACAGCTCACGGGCCGGGAACTGCCCGGCTTTTTCCCATTCCTTGGTGAACGGGTTGATTTCGTTGGCGACGAACTTGCGAACGGTGTCGGCGATCTGGTTGTGCTCGGCGGTGAATTTCATGGGGCAGTCTCGGGTTGGAATCGGAAAAACGGGCCGGATCGGCGGGCTACAGGCGGGCCACGCCAAAGGTGTTGGGATGGAGTGCGCGGCCTTCGGCTTCGGCGGCCATCGCCAGGCACAGGCCCAGGATGCGGCGGGTGTCGCGCGGGTCGATGATCCCGTCGTCCCACAGCCGGGCGGTGCCGAACAGGGCCGCGCTCTCCTTGTCGAGGCGCTGGCGCAGGCCGTCCGACATGGCCTGCAAGGCCTCGTCATTCACCGGCATGCCCATGCGTTCGATCTTGGCGCGGTTGACGATGTCCATCACCTTGGCGGCCTGCGCGCCGCCCATCACCGCCGTGCGCGCCGTGGGCCAGGCGAAGATGAAGCGGGGGTCGAAGCCGCGGCCGCACATGCCGTAGTTGCCGGCGCCGAACGAGCCACCCATCACGATGGTGAACTTGGGCACCCGCGCGTTGGCCACCGCCTGGATCATCTTGGAGCCATGCTTGATCGCGCCGCTGCGCTCGGCCACCGATCCCACCATGTAGCCGGTGGTGTTCTGCAGGAAGACCAGCGGCGTGCCGCTCTGGTCGCACAGCTGGATGAATTGCGCGGCCTTGGTGGAGCCGCTGGGCTGGATCGGGCCGTTGTTGCCCAAGATGCCCACCAGGTGGCTGTGGATGCGGGCGTGGCCGCACATCGTCTCGCTGGCATAGCCGGCCTTGAACTCCAGGAAATCCGAGCCGTCGACCAGGCGCGCGATGATCTCGCGCACGTCGTAGGGCTCGCGGTCGTCAGCCGGCACGATGCCCATCAGTTCCTGCTCGTCGAACAGGGGTTCCGCAAAACCGGTGGGCGGTTGCACCGTGTCCCAGCGCAGCTTGTCCATCACTTCGCGCGTCATCGCGATCGCATGGGCGTCGTCCTCGGTCAGGTATTCGCCCAGGCCGGTGACCTGGGCGTGAGTCTCGGCCCCGCCGAGTTCTTCGTCGGTGCAGTCTTCGCCGATGGCGGCCTTGACCAGCGGCGGCCCGGCCAGGTAGATGCTGGAACGTCCGCGCACCAGGATCACATAGTCCGACAGGCCCGGCAGGTAGGCACCGCCCGCGGTGCTGGAGCCGTGCACCACCGAAATCTGCGGGATGCCGGCGGCCGACATGCGCGCCTGGTTCGCAAAGCTGCGCCCGCCGTCGACAAAGATTTCGGCCTGGTACATCAGGTTGGCGCCGCCGCTTTCCACCAGGTAGATGACGGGCAGCTTGTTTTCCACCGCGATGCCCTGGGCCCGCAACGCCTTTTTCAGGCCCATGGGGGCGACGGTTCCGCCTTTGACGGCGCTGTCGCTGGCGGAGATCAGGCATCGGCGACCGGCCACCACGCCGATACCGACGATGGAGCCACCCCCGAGCACCGCCTTCTTGCCGTCGTCGTCGTGCATGTTCAGGCCGGCCAGCCGGCTCAGTTCCAGAAACGGCGTGCCGCGGTCCAGCAGGCGCGCGACGCGTTCGCGCGGCAGCAGCTGGCCGCGCTTGTCGAACTTGTCGCGTTTCGATTCGGATTCGGCGATGACCAGGTTCTCCAGCCGCTGGACCTCGGCCAGCAGCTCGCCCATGCGGGTGGCATTGGCGGCGAAGGCCTCGCTGCGGGGATTGATCTTGGAACGGATGACAGGCATGCGAACGGATCCCTTTCGGTTGAATGTGCTGCATTGGAAACGAAGGTGACGTTAACGTCAACCAAATACCTATTAGGGAATTTACCTATGCTTTGCGGAATGTGCAAACGGTAGGATCGCGCCGTTTCTCGCTTTCCATCAGACTTCACCCGAACAGGAACCCACCATGACCCTCGACGAATGCACCCAAGCCATCCGCGCGAAAGTGGGCAGCGACAGCGGCCTCAACGCCAGCCTCAAGTTCGACTGCGGCAATGACGGAACCGTGTATGTGGACGGCAAAAGCACGCCCAATTCAGTCAGCAATGACAACAAGGAAGCCGATTGCACCGTCGGCATCACGCTGGAGAACCTGACCGCCATGCTCGAAGGCGATCTGGACCCGGCCACCGGGTTCATGATGGGCAAACTCAAGGTGAGTGGCGACATGAGCGTCGCGCTCCGTCTGCAGCGGGTGATCTGACCTACGGGCCACATCCATGACCGCGACTGGTGCCAGTGCGTCGCTGGACGACCCCGAGGCGGGCTCCCAGGAGCACAGCCTGGGGCCGGCGGATGCCCGTGCGTTCGTCGCGTCCCACCAGGAAACCGCCACCACCGAGCTGTTCGGCATTACCGAGCTGTGCAAGGCGTTCGGCATCACCTTGCGGGCGTTGCGCTTCTATGAGGACAAAGGACTTCTCGCACCCATGCGGGTCAACGGGGCGCGGGTCTACACCCGCAGCGACCGCGCGAGGCTCGCGCTGATACTGCGCGCGAAAGAAATCGGTTCGCCCCTGTCGGAGATCAAACACTACCTCGACCTCTACGGCGACCGGGGTGAGGGGCGGGCCCAGCAATTGGACTATGTCATCGCCCGGACCGACACCGCCATACGAGACCTTGAGGCGAAGCGGGCGAAAATCGACGAAACCCTGGCCGAACTGCGGGTCATCAACACCAACAGCCGCCGGCAGCTGGAGTTGCGCCGCCGTGACGGCAGCCCATCATCCTGAGGCCGGCCCGGGGCAGCCGGGCATTTCGGTGAAAATCGGCCTTGTCTTTTGGCCACACGTCCGCACCGGACGTCCGGTCACCCGCCGATCACTGCCCCACCTGCCTTGACCACCCCTGCCGATTCTTCGCCGGCCCCGTCTTCCGCTTGCGGGCATACGCCCATGATGGCCCAGTACCTGGCCATCAAGGCGGATTTCCCGGACACGCTGGTGTTCTACCGCATGGGGGATTTCTACGAGCTGTTCTGGGCCGACGCCGAAAAGGCCGCCCGGCTGCTGGACATCACCCTGACCCGGCGCGGCCAGTCGGCCGGGCAGCCGGTGGTCATGGCCGGGGTTCCGTTTCATGCCGTGGAAAACTACCTGGCCCGGCTGATCCGCCTGGGCGAATCGGTGGCCATCTGCGAGCAGGTCGGCGATGTGGCCACGGCCAAAGGCCCGGTGGAACGAAAAGTGGTCCGGGTGGTCACGCCCGGCACGCTGACCGATGCCGAACTGCTGTCTGAAAAAACGGAAACGCTGCTGCTGGCGGTGCACCAGGGGCCACGCGCCACCTGCGGCCTGGCCTGGCTGAGCGTGACCCGCGGTGAACTGCATCTGGCGGAATGCCCGCTGGACGAGCTGGGCGACTGGCTGCAGCGCATCGGGCCGAGCGAGATGCTGGCCAGTGGCGGCGTCACCCAGAGTTTCGAGCAGCGCCTGAACACGCTGCGCCGCGCGGGCGGCACCGGCCCGTCCTGCACCACCCGGCCCTCGTGGCAGTTCGACGCCGATCTGGGCCGGCGCAGACTGCTGGAGTCGCTGCAGGTCGCCAGCCTGGGCGCCTGGTCCGCCGACGATCTGCCGCAGGCCCACGCCGCCGCCTCGGCCCTGCTGGCCTATGCCGAGCACACCCAGGGCCGCGCGCTGACGCATCTGCAGGGCATCCGCGTCGAGCGGCGGGGCGAGCACATCGACCTGCCCCCCACCACCCGGCGCAACCTGGAGCTGGTGCAGACCCTGAAGGGCGAGGAGACGCCGACGCTGTTCTCGCTGCTGGACACCTGCATGACCGGCATGGGCAGCCGTGCGCTGAAAAGCTGGCTGCTGGCGCCCCCACGCGAACGCGGTGTGGCAGCGGCGCGGCAACAGGCGGTGGCGGCGTTGCGCGGCGACGGCGGCGGCGGGCCGTGGCAGGCGTTGCGCACCCAGCTCAAGGGCAGCAGCGACGTGGAGCGCATCACCGCCCGCATCGCACTGCGCCAGGTGCGGCCGCGCGAGCTGGTGGCGTTGCGCCAGACACTGCAAAAAGCAGAGCAAATCATCACCATTTCACGCTGGGAAGAGCCACTTTTGGCTCAGATTTGTGCCCAGCTGACCCCGCCGCCGGGCTGTGCCGGCCTGCTGGCCCAGGCGCTGATGGAGGAGCCCGCCGCGCTGGTCCGTGACGGCGGCGTGATCGCCCCCGGACTGGATGCCGAACTCGACGAGCTGCGCGCCATCCAGACGAACTGCGACGCCTTTCTGCTCGATCTCGAAACCCGGGAGAAAGCCCGCTCCGGCATCGCCAACCTGCGGGTGCAGTTCAACAAGGTGCACGGCTTCTACATCGAAGTCACTCAGGGCCAGCTGGACAAGGTGCCCGACGACTACCGCCGCCGCCAGACGCTGAAGAACGCCGAGCGCTTCATCACGCCGGAACTCAAGGCCTTCGAGGACAAGGCCCTGTCGGCGCAGGAGCGGGCGCTGGCGCGCGAGAAATGGCTGTACGAACAGTTGCTGGATCACCTGCAGTCTTTTGTGCCGGCCCTCACCCGCCTGGCGCAGGCGCTGGCGGCACTCGACGCCCTGTGCGCGCTGGCCGAGCGGTCACTGACGCTCGACTGGTGCGCGCCCACCTTTGTGCGCGAGCCGTGCATCGAAATCCGCGGCGGGCGCCACCCGGTGGTGGAAGCGCGCCTGGCCGAGCTGTCCGGCGGCGCCTTCATCGCCAACGACACGGTGCTCGGGCCCAAACAGCGCCTGCAAATCATCACCGGGCCCAACATGGGCGGCAAGAGTACCTACATGCGCCAGGTGGCATTGATTGTGCTTCTGGCCAGCATGGGCAGTTTTGTTCCCGCCAGCGCCTGCCGCCTCGGCCCCATCGATGCCATTCACACCCGCATCGGCGCGGCCGACGACCTGGCCAATGCCCAGTCCACCTTCATGCTGGAGATGACCGAGGCCGCGCAGATCCTGCACAGCGCCACGCCCCACAGCCTGGTGCTGATGGACGAAATCGGCCGTGGCACCAGCACCTTTGACGGGCTGGCGCTGGCCAGCGGCATCGCCACCCAGCTGCACGACCGCACGCAGGCGTTCGCGCTGTTCGCCACCCACTATTTCGAGCTGACCGAGTTTCCCGCCACGCACCACGCGGCGGTGAACGTTCATGTCCGCGCGGCCGAATCGGGGCACGACATCGTGTTCCTGCATGAAATCCAGCCCGGCCCGGCCAGCCGCAGCTACGGCATCCAGGTCGCCCGCCTGGCCGGCATGCCGGCCGCCGTGCTCCACCACGCCCGCCACGTGCTGGCCGCGCTCGAATCCGGCGCCAGCGAAAGCCGCGCCCAGGTCGACCTGTTTGCGCCGCCTCCAGCCAGCGATACGCCCCCGCCCAGCGCGGTGGAGCGCCGCCTGGCCGAGATCGATCCCGATGTGCTCTCGCCCCGCGAAGCACTCGAAGCCCTCTACTCCCTCAAAAGACTGCAACAACCATGACCTACTGCGTCGCCATCAAGCTCAACGCCGGCCTTGTTTTCCTCTCCGACTCGCGCACCAACGCCGGCCTGGACCAGATCAGCACCTTTCGCAAGATGATCGTCTACGAAAAGCCGGGCGACCGTTTCATGGTGCTGCTGTCGGCCGGCAACCTTTCCATTTCCCAGTCGGTGCGCGAAATCCTGCAGGTCGAGCAGATCACCGACCACGAAGGCGGCGAGCCGATCACCATCTGGAACGCCAAAAGCATGTTCGACGCCGCCCGGGTGCTGGGCAGCGCCGTGCGCCACATCTTCCAGCGCGACGGCGCGGCGCTCAAGGCCGCCGGTGTGGACTTCAACGTCTCGCTGATCTTCGGCGGCCAGATCAAAGGCGAGGCCATGCGCCTGTTCCAGGTCTATTCGCCCGGCAACTTCATCGAGGCCACACCCGAGACGCCCTACTTCCAGATCGGCGAGTCCAAATATGGCAAACCTGTGCTGGACCGGGTGTTGACCCCGGAGACCCCCCTGGACGAGGCCGCCAAATGTGCGCTGGTATCGATGGACTCCACCCTCAAGTCCAACCTGTCGGTCGGCCTGCCGATGGACCTGGTGGTCTACGAGGAAGGCCGGCTGGCCTCGGACCGGGTCGTCTGCATTGACGAGACCAACCCCTACTTCCGGATGCTGCACGACACCTGGGGGCAGCGACTGCGCGAGGTGTTCGACAGCATCGAGCATCCGGTGTGGGACGGCGGCGCCACCGAGGTTCCCCTGATGGTCAATGGCCGGCGCAGCCGCGCCCTGCGCAAGATTTCATCGCCGCAGGAACGCCTGATCTGAGCCCATGACCCCGATCGTTTTCTCCCACGCCAACAGCTTCGCGGCCAGCACCTACCGCATCCTTTTCCGCGACCTGCGCCATCGCGGCTACTCTGTGCGGGCGGTCGACCGTTTCGGCCACGACAGCCGCTATCCGGTCACCGACAACTGGCCCCATCTGGTGCAGCAGCTGGCCGATTTTGTTCGCGCCGGCATCAAAGCCGGTGCGCCCGCGCCCTTCCTGGTCGGGCACTCGCTGGGAGGGTTTCTCAGCCTGATGTGTGCGGCTCGCCACCCGGAGCTGGCCCGCGGTGTGCTGCTGATCGATTCACCGGTGCTTGGCGGCTGGAAGGCCACCACGCTGGGGGTGATGAAACGCACCCAGCTGGTCGGCTCGATTTCACCCGGCCGCGTCAGCCGCGCCCGGCGGGACCGCTGGCCCGACCGCGATGCCGCGCTCGCGCATTTCCAGGGCAAACGCGCCTTTGCTGCCTGGGACCCGGCGGTGCTGGCCGACTACATCGACCACGGAACGGTCGATGACCAGGGCGAACGCATCCTGCATTTCAAGCGCGAGGTGGAAACCGCCATCTACAACACCCTGCCCGACAATCTGGACGGCTTGTTGCGTCGTCACCCACTCAAATGCCCGGTGGCCTTCATTGGCGGCATCCGCTCCGAGGAGATGCGCCAGGTCGGCATGGAAATGACCCATCGCCTGATCCGGGGCCGCTGCATGATGCTCGACGGCACCCATCTTTTCCCCATGGAGAAACCGCTGGCAACGGCAGCGGCCATCGAAGCCAGCCTGCGCAACCTGCAGGCCTGAACCGGGCGGGCCCGCCCCGCCGGCTGCTCAGCGCCGCACCGGCTGACCGGTTTCCACGTCAAATTGCAACTCACGCACCTGACCGTTCGCACCGGGGAACCGGTCAAAAATCGCCTTGACAAGGAACGGCACCAGCTGAGGCAGCTCCCGCGACTCACCGCCCTGGTGCGCGGCCGTGGCATCAAACACCGAACGGGCGCGAACGCCCGGCGTCGAAGCGCTTTCGTGGATCCGCACCCGCACACTGCTCACCTGCACCGTGTAGGCCACATCACGGTCACCCACCCAGCGCGGGCCGAACGGGTCGGGCGCCCAGTGGCCTGCAATGACGTTACCCGCGGCGTCCCGGTAAGGCGGCACATAGACCGTGTCCTGCTGGTAGATGGGCTCGCGCGCGTGTTTGACCCGGGACTCGCGGGTTGCCGTGGTGTCTACCCAGAAACGGGGAGTCTGACCGGCGGCCACCGGGACCAGGCCCAGGCGCCGCAACTCGGCCGCGACGTGGTTGTCCCAGGTTCGCTGCTCCAGTTCCGAGCCCTTGCCACTGTGCGGCGCCATGGCAAAAGTACCGCCGGCCGCATCGGCCGGCCAATCATTGAAGGACGTGACCTTGGCCGAGATGACATTTGCACAGCCGGACAAAACCGCCACGAACAGCAGGGCCAGTACGACTCGCACGCCGGGAAACCGGGCGAACAGGAAGATCGAGAGGAAACGGGGCGTCGGGTTCATGCCGCCAATCTACCAGCTTTGGTGCGCGATCGGGTGAAAAACCGGCCGCCGCCCGGGTGGAGAGCGCACCGCCCATCAAACCGTCAGCCCTTCCAGCTGATGACGCCCGTCCAGGCGGTGATCAGCACTACCAGGCCGAACGCGATGCGATACCAGGCAAACGGCACAAAACTGTGCGTCGAGATGTAGCGCAACAGCCAGCGCACACACAGCCAGGCGCTGAGAAACGAAAACAGCAGCCCGACCCCGAACATCGGCAGGTCCGCCATCGACAAGAGCGCCCGCTCCTTGTAGAGGCTGTAAGCCCCCGCGCCGACCAGGGTCGGAATCGCCAGGAAGAACGAAAAATCGGTCGCGGCACGGCGAGACAGGCCCAGCAACATGCCGCCGATGATGGTCGCGCCACTGCGGCTGGTGCCGGGAATCATCGCCAGACACTGCACCAGCCCCACCTTGATGGCGTCCAGCGGCGTCATGTCGTCCACGTTCTGGATGCGCGCCTGGCTCTGCGGTCGCTTCTCCGCCCACAGGATGATGAAACCACCGACGATGAATGCGCTGGCGACCACCACCGGCGTGAACAGGTGCGCCTTGATCGCCTTGCCAAACAGCAGCCCAAGAACCACGGCCGGAAAGAAGGCGATCGCCACATTCATCGTGAAGCGCCGCGCCTGATCGCTGGTGGGCAGGGCCACCACGGTATCGCGCAGCTTTTGCCAATAGACGATGATGACCGCCAGGATCGCCCCGGTCTGGATGGCGATGTCAAACACTTTGGCTTTGTCGTCGTCGAAACCCAGCAAGGCCCCCGCCAGGATCAGATGCCCGGTGGACGAGATGGGCAAAAACTCGGTCAGCCCTTCGACCACCCCCATGATGGCGGCCTTGATCAGTACAACAAAATCCACACCCGCTCCCGGCTGACAAAACAGCCGGCGATTATCGCTGTCGCCGCAACATCCCCGGCGGGGCCCGCCTATTCGTGTCGCAAAGCCTCGATGGGAAGCAGCTGCGAGGCCCGGCGCGCCGGGTAGAAACCGAAAAAGATCCCGACAAAGGCCGAAAAACCCGCCGCCAGTGCGACCGACGACAGCGTCATGCTGACCTGCCAGCCGGCGAAGGCGCCCACGGCCCAGGTCGCCACCGCACCCAGGGCGACACCGATGGCGCCGCCGATCAGGCTCAGCGTGACGGCCTCGATCAGGAACTGCGCCAGGATGTCGCGCCCGCGTGCGCCCACGGCCATGCGCAGCCCGATCTCGCGGGTGCGCTCGGTCACGCTCACCAGCATGATGTTCATGATGCCGATGCCGCCGATCACCAGGCTGATGCCGGCCACCGCCGCCAGCAGCATCGTCATGATGCGGCTGGAGGCCTCCTGCGCCTGCAGGATTTCGGTCAGGTTGCGGATGGAAAACGGGTCTTCCGCCCCCGGCTGCACCTTGAAGCGCTGGCGCAGCAGTTCCTTGATGCTTTCCTCGGCCACCTTCATGTCCTGGCCTTCGCGCACCTTGACGCTGATCGAGCCGATGCGCTTGAGCTTGCCGGCCGTGCCGCCCTGGATGCGGTTGCGGTAGGTGGAGATGGGCACGATCACCACATCGTCCTGGTCCTGGCCCATGGAGTTCTGGCCTTTTTTGTCCAGCAGGCCGATCACCGTCACCGGCACTTTTTTGACCCGGATCACCTGGTCCAGCGGGTCGGCGTCGCCGAACAGCTCGCGCGCCACCGTCTGGCCGATGATGGCCACCTTGGCCGAGCCTTGCAGGTCGGCGGCGTCAAAGCCGCGCCCGGCCGCCAGCGGCCATTCGCGCGCCTCCAGGTAGTCGTTGGTGGTGCCAAAGATGCTGGTGCTCCAGTTGGTGTTGCCTGCCACCACCTGCGCCCCGGTGCGGGAACTCGGCGCGGCCACCTGCACTTCGGGCACCTCGCGGGCGATGGCCAGTGCGTCTTCCTCGGTCAGGCCCTGGCCGGTCTGCGCGCCCAGGCGCACCCCGCCGGCGGTGATGCCGCCGGGAATCACCAGCATGATGTTCGAGCCCAGGCCCTTCATCTGCTCCTGCACGCGGCGCGTGGCACCGCTGCCCACGGCAATCATGGTGATCACCGCCGCCACACCGATGATGATGCCCAGCATGGTCAGCACCGAGCGCAGCTTGTTGGCCGCCAGCGCGCGCAGCGCAATCCGCAACGGGGCCAGCCAGCTCATGCCCGGGCCTCCGCTACCGATGCCGGTGCTGATACCGCCGCCTCGACATGCCCCGGCTGGCGCACGTCCTCGACGATGGCGCCGTCGCGGAACACCAGCCGGCGCCGCGCCCAGGCGGCGATGTCGTTTTCGTGGGTGACCAGCACGACGGTCATGCCCTGGTGGTTCAGGTCGGTCAGCAGCCGCATGATGTCTTCGCTGGTTTTCGAGTCCAGCGCGCCGGTGGGCTCGTCGGCCAGGATCAGTGAGGGCTGGTTCACCAGCGCGCGGGCAATCGCCACCCGCTGCTGCTGGCCGCCCGACAGCTCCGACGGGGTGTGGCCGCCGCGCGCGCCCAGCCCCACGCGGTCCAGGGCGGCCTGGGCGCGGGTGCGCCGCTCGGCGGGTTTCACACCGGCATACACCATGGGCAGCTCGACGTTTTCGAGCGCGCTGGTGCGCGGCAGCAGGTTGAACTGCTGGAACACAAACCCGATGCGCCGGTTGCGGATGGAGGCCAGCGCATCGGGCGCCATGTCTTCCACCTCCTCACCGGCCAGCCAGTAGCGGCCGCTGGTCGGCCGGTCCAGGCAGCCCAGGATGTTCATGAGCGTGGACTTGCCCGAGCCGGACGCGCCCATGATGGCCACGAAGTCGCCTTCATCGATGCTGAGCGACACCCCGCGCAGCGCGTGCACCGTCTGGTCGCCCATGGTGTAGGTCTTGACCAGGTCGGCGGCAACAATCAGGGCCATGGTGGTCGCCCCGCTCAAAACGGCATCCGCGGGCCGGTGCTGCCCGGGCGCGGCGCCGCGCCGCCTGCGCCCGAGGCGCCCGCCGACAACGTGCCGGTGATCACGGCGGCGCCTTCTTTCAGCGCGGCGGCGTCGGGGGAGCCCGGCGCCACCAGCAGTTCGGTGCTGGTGCCGTCGGTGATGCCCAGGCGCACGTTGTAGGCCACCGGTTTGCCGTCGTCCCCCATCAGGTAGATGCGCCCGCGGGTGCTCTGGCGGCTGGCGGCCTGGGCCACCAGCGCGGCGTATCTGGGTTTCTGCTCCGGCGTCAGGATGTCCTGGATGCGGGCACGCACCTCCGCGGTGATGCGTTCGCGGGCCTTGGGGCGTTCCTCGGCCGGCAGGTCGCGCAGCGTGCCGTATTTAGGCCGGGCGTCGGCAAAGATGGCGTCCACCTTTTCGATCTGCGGCGCCGTCAGCGCCAGCTCGGCCACCAGCCGGTTGCGGAATTCGGCCAGCGGGCCGCCGCCGCCCGCGCCGGGCGGGGGTGCCGGCACGGCGGCTGCGCCACCGGCCGCCGGCGCGGTCGCCACGGCAGGTGGCGTCGCTGCGGCAGCCGAGGCGGTCACGCCGGGCCTGGAAGCCGCCACAGACGCCGCAGCCGCCCCGGCAGGCCCTGCTCCGCCACTTTTTGAATCTTTTTGGCCATTACCCAGCGTGGAACGGTCATTATTTGCTATTGTTTTAGGAGTCTCCGTGCGTCCACCCCCGGCGTTCTGGGCCTGCAGCGCCAGGTATTTTTCGCGCTGGGGCGGGGTCAGCAGGGCGGTCACCCGGGCGCGCAGTTCGCCGGTGAGTTTTTCACGGGCGGCGGCACGTTCGTCTTCGCCCATCTCGCGCAGCGCCATGAAGCGCGGGCGCAGCTCGGCCAGGAGGGCGTCCAGCTTGCCCTGCTGCTCGTTGCTCAGGCCCAGTTCGGCGGTGAGACGGTCCTTGAGCGTGGCCAGCCCGCCGCCGGCCGGCTGGGCCTGCGCCTCGGACAGCCAGCTGAAGCCACTGGCACGCCCGGTCTGCGTGGCTGAAGCCGCCGGGGCGGCGCCCGACGCGGCCGGGGCCGCCGGCTCGATGCCGGCAATGCGCACCCGCAGGGCGGCATTGGGCACCTTGAGCACGTTCTCGCGCGTGTCGGTCACCACCCGCACGTTGGCCGTCATGCCGGGCAGCAGGCGAGAGCCGGTGTTGGAAAAGCCGATCACCGCCACATAGGTCACCACGTTGGCCACGTTCTGTGCCGCCTTGCGCACCTGGCGCACCTCGCCCTCGAAGGTCTGACCGGGGAAGGCGTCCACGGTGAAGCTGGCTTTCTGGCCGGTGCGGATTCGCCCCACGTCGGATTCGTCGATGCTGGCGTCCACCTGCATGTCCTGCAGGTTCTGCGCGATGACGAACAGCTCGGGCGACTGCAGGCTGGCCGCCACCGTCTGGCCCTTTTCAATAGCCCGCTTGATCACGATGCCGTTCACCGGCGAGGTGATGCGGGTGCGTTGCAGGTCGATGCGGGCCTGTGCCAGCGCGGCCTCGCGCTGGGCCACCGTGGCCTGCGCGCTCTTGATCTGGGCCTCGGTCACGCCCGCCTGCGCCTGGGCGGACTTGAGCGATTCGGTCGTCGTGTTGACCAGCGCCCGGGCCTTGTCGGCCTCGCTCTGGGCAATGAACTGCTTTTCCACCAGGCTCAGTTTGCGCTCCAGATCACGCCGGGCCTCGGCCAGATCGACCTCGGCGCGCGACACGCTGGCCCGGCTGGCGGCGGCATTGGCCTGGGCGGTCAGCACCGCCGCGCGGGCGGCATCCACATCGGCCTGTGACTGGCGCACCCGGTACTCGAAGGTTTCCGGGTCGATCTGGGCGATCAGCTGGCCGGCCTTGACCTCGGAATTGAAGTCCACATACAGGTCGCGGATCTGGCCGCTGACCTGCGTGCCCACCGACACCTGCGTCACCGGGTTCACCGCCCCGCTGGCCGACACGGTGGCCGAAATCGGCCCGCGCTCGATCTTGCTGGTGCGGTACTGCACCGCGTCCGCCCCGCTGCGCTGCATCCACCACCAGGCGCCGCCGCCCGCCAGTGCCAGCACCACGGCGCCGGCGATCCAGGTCGTCTTGTTCATGCTCATGACAGCCATTGTAGGAAGGGCCTCCCGCCGGACGGTGATGACCGTGTAAAGCCCCGGCAAAGCTGGCGAAGCCGCACGCCGCTGCGGTGCCGTCCACGCCAAGCGTCCGCATTTCACCCCGGCCAGCGCCGTTTCACGCCGCGCCAACGCAGACGGTCGCATCGCGCTGGTGGAGCGGCGGGTCCAACGGCACAGTCCAGTCCATTGCTGAAAAGGAGCGCTCGATGACCACCTTCTCCACCCTTCCCCCCGCCGTTGCCATCCACCTCAGCGCCTCGCTGGGCGCGCTGGTGCTGGGCCCGGTGGCCCTGTGGGCACGACGCGCCGGTGCCGCCCACCCGCGCCTGCACCGCGCCGCCGGCTACGCCTGGGTGACGCTGATGGTGGCCTCCGCCCTGTCGGCGCTCGCCATCCGGGATTACCGCCTGCCCAATATCGCCGGCTACACCCCCATTCACCTGCTGGTGCCGGTTACCCTTTTTGGCCTGTTCGGAGCCTTCTGGTTTCTGGCACAGAAAAACATCGCCGGCCACCGCAAAGCCATGCGCGGCCTGTATTTCCAGGCCTGCATCGGCGCCGGTCTCTTCACGCTGCTGCCCTCGCGCTTTCTCGGCCAGCTGGTCTGGGGCCAGTGGCTGGGCCTGCTCTGAAAGTCACTTTCTCCCCTGTCGTCTCATCCCACCGGAGTTCATCATGACCAACACCCTTACCCCCGATCTGGAACGCCAGGCGCGCCGCCGCGCCGGCCTGCGCATGGGCTGGATCATCCACGCCAGCGTGTATGTTGTCGTCAACCTTGGCCTGGCCGCCGTGGCATTCGCTTCCGGGCGGCACTGGGCCGTGTTCCCGTTGCTGGGATGGGGGCTGGGACTGGCGATTCACGGCGCCGTGGTTCTGCTGGCATCGCCTGGCGCCGCCTTGCATCAGCGGCTGCTGGAGCAGGAACGGGCGCGACTGACCCGCGACCCGTGGTGAGAACCGTCGCCGATTCTCAAGGAGTGCCCTCATGACCGTTCTTTCCTTCGCTGGCAGCCGTATGCTCGCCGCCGGCCTGATGTTGCTGACCTTCGCCCAGGCCGCCTTGGCCCAGATCGGCATGACCGACTGGCGCGGCGGCCCCATGCCCGTCACCCTGGTGTACCCGACCGCGGCAACGGCGCGAACCGTCACGTCCGGCCCGTTCACGTTGGTGGTCGCCCCCGATGCACCGCCCCGCGAGGGCCGGCACCGCCTGGTCGTCATTTCGCACGGCACCGGCGGCAGCGCATTCGCCGACCACGCGCTGGCCGCCCGTCTGGCGCAGGCCGGTTTTGTGGTGGCCCAGCCGCTGCACGAGGGCGACAACTTCCGCGACCAGCGGCTGGCCGGCCCTGATTCGTTCCGCCGTCGCCCGGCGGAAGTGACCCGGCTGATCGACGCCCTGGCGCGCGACCCGGCCTGGTCGGGCCGCCTGGTGCTGGACAAGGTGGGTGTCCACGGCATGTCGGCCGGCGGCGTGACCGGCATCGCCCTCGCCGGTGGCCGCTGGCGCACGCTGAACCTGGTGCGCCACTGCCAGGTCTACGCGACCGACGACGAGGGCTTCTGCTTCCAGGGCGCACGCGAGGGCGCGGCCCGCGCGGCGCGCCAGGCCTCGTACGACCGGGCGCGCGGCGTGCCCGACCTGTTCCTGCCCGGCGAACTGACCCACTGGCACGGCGGGCGCACGACCCGCAGTGACCAGCCCGACCCGCGGCCGGACCCGCGCGTGGCGGCCGTATCGCTCGCCGTGCCGCTGGCGGTGATCTTCAGTGATGAGAGCCTCGCCGCCATCCGCATTCCGGTGGGCGTGGTGAGCGCCGACCGCGACGAGGTGCTGGTACCGCGCTTTCATGCGGAGCACCTGCTGCGCCACTGCAAAACCTGCACCCGACTGGCCGAACTGCCCGGCGGCGGCCATTTCGACGTGCTCTGGCCCTGGCCGGAGTCCGTGGCGCGCGAGGTGGCGGCGCAGCAGGTGCGCGGCGGGCTGCCGAAGCCAGGGTTCGATCCGCGCGCGCGGGAGGCGGCGCATGCCAGAATCGTCGCGTTCCATCGCCAACACCTGCTGCCCCTGCCATGAACCCTTCCACCGGCCCCTGGTGGCTGCGCTGGCTGCCCGCCGACTGCCGCGACGGCGTGCAACGCCGGGCCCTGATCGTCTGGGGCGTGGCCGCCCTGATTGCGCTGGCCCAGCGTTTCCTCAGCCCCGAGCAGCACCCGCTGGGTCTGTCGCTGGTCTACAGCTACGGCATCAGCACCGCCATCTGGTTCCTGATGGACCCGGTGCGCATCGTGTTGCACCGCTGGCTGCGGGCCGAGCCGCCGTACTACTGGGCGTTCAACGCCCGCTCGGTGGCCTGGCAGGTGTTCGCCATCGGGCTGGGCTACAGCATCGGCACGACACTCGGTGACGCGGTGGCCGGACATTCCACCTGGGAACTGATGAGTCTCTCGCCCGACCGTTTCTGGCGCTTTCTGTTCGGATCGGTCGCCATCAGCGCCGGATTTGTGTTCTTTTTCTATCATCGCGAGAAGTCCCACGCACTGGAACGCCTGGCCACCGAAGCGCGGCTGAAGCTGCTGGAAAGCCAGCTGGAGCCACACATGCTGTTCAACACCCTGGCCAACCTGCGGGTGTTGATCCGGCTGGACCCCGAGCGCGCGGTCGACATGCTCGACCGCCTCAACGACTACCTGCGCGCCACGCTGGCCGCGTCGCGCACCGACAGCCACGCCCACACCCTGGCGCTGGAGTTCCAGCGGCTGGACGACTACCTGGCGCTGATGGCGGTGCGCATGGGCCCGCGCCTGCGCGCCCGGCTCGACCTGCCCGAGGCGCTGCGCGGGCAGCCGGTGCCGCCGCTGCTGCTGCAGCCGCTGGTGGAAAACGCCATCCGCCACGGGCTGGAGCCCCATGTGGACGGCGGCGATCTGGTCGTGTCGGCCCGCCAGGACGGCGACTGGCTGTGGCTGACCGTGCGGGACAGCGGCGCCGGGTTTGAACCGGCCGCCCCGGCCCCCGGCCGCGCCGACAGCGGTTTCGGCCTCGGCCAGGTGCGCGAGCGTGTCGCCGGTGTCACCGGCGGCAGCGGCCAGGTGCGGGTCGACAGCCAGCCCGGCCAGGGCACCACGGTGCGTATCGGTCTGCCACTGGAGCAGCTGAGAGTCCCCGTTTCTTCCACCCCATGCCCCGACGGGCAAGGAGCCCAACCATGACCCACCACACCCTTGTCATCGGCTCGGGCATCGGCGGCCTGACCGCCGCCGCCGCCCTGGCCCGCTGCGGCCACCGCGTCACCGTGCTGGAGCAGCACACCACGCTCGGCGGCATGACGCAGACCTTCTCGCGCCAGGGCTTCACCTTCGGCACCGGGCTGCACTACATCGGCGGCTGCGCCGACGCGCCCGGCCCGGCGGGGCACTTCCGCCGCCTGCTGCAGTGGCTGGGCGACGGCAGCCTGCGCTTTGCCCCTCTGCCCAACCCCTTCGATGCGGTGCGCCTGTTGGGCGCCGGGCCGCAGGGGAGCGAACTGCGCTTCGACTTCGGCCACCCGCAGGCAGACAACCTGGCGCGGCTGGCCGAGCGCTTCCCGGACGAGGCCGAGGGCCTGGCCCGCTACGACGCCGCATGGAAAGACGCCCAGCGCACAGCGATGCAGATCCTGCCGCTGCGCGGCCTGCCCGGCCCCGCCGCCACCGTGATGCGCTGGGTGCGCGGCGCCAGCCTGCAGCGGGCCGCGAGCGTGACCGTGGCCGAGGCGCTGTCCGGCATCCGCAGCCCGGTGCTGCGCGACCTGCTGGCCGCGCGCGGCGGCGACTACGGCCTGGCCCCGCAGGAGGCGCCGCTGGTGGTGCACGCGCTGGTGCTGGGCAGCTATGAATGGGGTGCCTGGTATCCCGAGGGCGGCCCCCAGCGCCTGAGCGAAAGCCTGGGCGCCACCGTCACCGCCGCCGGCGGCGCCCTGCGCACCGGCGCGACGGTGCGCCGCATCGTGGTGGACGGCGGCCATGCCCGCGGCGTAGAGCTGGACAGCGGCGAGAGGCTGACCGCCGACACCGTGGTTTCCGCCATGGGTGCGGCCAACACCGTCCGCGCCCTGCCGGCGCAGACCGCCCCCGACTGGCAGGCCGCCATCACCGCCCTGCCGCCCAGCGGCAGCTACCTGGCGCTGTTTCTCGGCTTCGAAGGTTCGCTGCGCGACGCCGGTGTGGACGGCGCCAACCACTGGATTTACCGCCAGGGGCCGCAGCAGCTGGAGTGGGACGACCCGACCGAGGGGGACGCGCCCTCGCTGTTTGTTTCGTTTGGCGCGCTCAACGACCCGGCCCACCGTGGCGGCCACACCGCCGAAGTGCTGGCGCCGGCCAGCTGGGCCTTCTTTCGCCGCTGGCAGGAGAGTGCGCTGGGCCACCGTCCCGAAGACTACGAGGCCACCAAGGCCTGGATTGCCGAAAACCTGCTGCGCCAGTTCGGCGAGCTGTTCCCTGCGCTGCGCGAGCGGGTGGTGTTCCACGAACTGGGCACCCCGCTGAGCCACGCCGCCTACGCACGCGCCGCGCAGGGCGCGATGTACGGCCTGCGCCTGTCGGCCGAGCGGTTGCTGGCGCCCGCGCTGCACGCCCGCAGCCCGGTGCCGGGCCTGTTGCTGGCCGGGCAGGACGTGAGCAGTCTGGGCATCCAGGGCGCGGCCATGGGCGGGCTGATGGCTGCCGCCACCCAGGAGCCGCGCCTGTGGAGGCGCCTGCGCAGCTGAAAACTTCCATGACAGACGTCAGCAACACCCCCACCACCGCCCTGATCGCCGAAGACGAGCCGCTGCTGGCCGCCGCGCTGCAGGCCGAACTGGCCCGCGCCTGGCCGGCGCTGCAGATCGTCGCCACTGTGGGCGACGGCCTCAGCGCCGTGCGCGAAGCGCTGGCGCGGCGCCCGCAGGTGCTGTTTTTTGACATCCGCATGCCGGGACAGTCCGGCCTGGACGCGGCCGCCGCGCTGGCCGACGCCTGGGACAGCCGCGACGGCCCGTTTCCCGCCCTGGTGTTTGTCACCGCCTACGACGACTACGCCGTCCAGGCCTTTGAAACCCAGGCAGTGGACTACCTGCTCAAGCCGGTGCAGGCCGCCCGGCTGGCCAAAACGGTGGAAAAGTTGCAAAAACTCGCCATACCCAGCGTAAAAAGGTCACCATCTGCTATTGAACATGAAGCAGAAATGGCGCCCTTGATGAGCCGTCTGCGGGGCCTGCTGGCAGCCGAGGGGCTGACCGGCGCCGCAGCGGGCCGGGCGACCGACCACGCCGCGCCCGCCCGCCTGACGCTCATCCCCGCCAGCCTGCCCGGCAGCGCGGGCGCCAGCGTGCGCATGGTGCCGGTGGACGAGGTGCTGCTGTTCGAAGCCGCCGACAAATACGTGCGGGTGCTCACCGCCGGGGCCGAATACCTGATCCGCACCCCGCTCAAAGAGCTGTTGCCCCAACTGGACACGGCCGTTTTCTGGCAGGTGCACCGCGGCGCCGTGGTGCGCGCCACCGCCATCGACACCGTCACCCGCGACGAGGCCGGACGCCTGAGCCTGACGCTGCATGGCCTGCGCGAGCCGGTGGCCGTCAGCCGGCTGTACGCCCATCTGTTCAAGGCCTGGTAGACGGCGGCGGCCTTGTCCGCCCCTCCTGCGGCCAAATACCATCAGTCAGACTGATGAGACATGAACTTCCATAACTTCTGGTGAAAACCCGAAGGACGGGTGGCGTCGCGAAACCTACATTGCGCTACCCCAACCCGACGGAGCTCACCATGCACCTCACCACCCGCCGCCAGACTGCCAAAAGCATCCTGGCCCTTGGAGCACTTGCCGCAGCCGGTCTGCTGGCGGGCTGCGACCGCACACCCTCCGTCGTCCACATCGGTGTGGCGCAGCCCCTGTCCGGCAACCTCGCCGCGCTGGGCCAGGACATGCACAACGGCGTCAAGCTCGCCGTCGACGAGCTCAACCGCCAGGGCTTCAAGATCAAGGGCAAACCCGTCACGCTGGAGATTGTGGCGGTCGACGACCGCGCCAATGCCGCCACCGGCAAAGAGGTTGCCCAGAAGCTGATCGACGCCGGTGTGGTTGCCGTCATCGGGCACCTGAACTCCGGTGTCAGCATCGAAACCGCCCCGATGTACGCCGCCAAGGGCATTGCGCAACTGGCGATCAGCACCAACCCCAAATTCACCGAGCTGAACCTGCCCACCACCTTCCGCCTGGTGGCCAATGACAACCTGCAGGCCAAGGCCATGGGCTCATTTGCCGCCGGGCAGCTGCGCGCCAGCAAGTTCGCCGTGGTGGACGACGGCACACCCTACGGCAAAGGCCTGGCCGACCTGGCCGCGGCCCAGCTGACGGGCAAGAAAGTCGTCTCGTTGCGCCAGAGCTTCGACGACAAAACCACCGCCTTCGACGAACTGGCGGCCAAACTCAAGGACGGCGGCATCGACGGCATCGTCTCGACCCTGAACGATTTCCAGGTCCTGGCGCTGATCGACGCACTGGTCAAAGTCGGTCACACCCAGGTGAGTGTGCTCGGCGGCGACACCATCAAGACCACCGCCATGCTCAAAGGCGCCGGCAAGCTTGCCGGGCTGTACGCCACCTCGCCCGTTCTGGACGCCAGCGAGTTTCCGGCCAGCGCGAAGTTTCTGGAGGCCTACCGCACGGCATTCAAGATCGATCCGGCCTACGGCGGCCACTACAGCTACGACGCGACCCATGTGCTGGCCTCGGCCATCAAGCGGGCCGAATCCGCCGAGCCGAATGCCATCGTCGAGGCGCTGCGCCGCATTGACGGTTACGCGCCAGTGACCGGTTCCATGAAGTTCGACGCCAAAGGCGAGCAGCGCTACGGCGTCATCGGCGTGTACGGAATCAGCGCCAAGACCCAGCAATGGGAGTCGCTGGTCCGGTCCGACGCCTGGTAAGCCTGCTTCAGTGCCGGTAGTAATACGGCCGGGGCGCCGGAACGGGCACTGCCGTCCAGTCGGGCCAGCCGTCACGGTTGCGGTCCTGCCGGGCGTCGGGCACGCCGTCGCGGTTGGCGTCCTGACGACGGTCGGGAATGCCGTCACGGTTCAGGTCGCGGCTGTGGCGCACCGCATGCGGGTGCCGGCCCGGGTAGGCGTATCCCCACGCCGAGCCATAGGGGCGCGGTGGCGCCACCCACACCGGTGCGGGCACGGCATGCACCGGTACGGGCCACGCATGGACCGGCATCGGGTAGGCCAGCACCGGCCGCCCGCTGGTGGCGGTGACGTGCACCCCCTGGCTTTGCACGCCAATGGACCAGGCCACCGGTGGCGATGCCATGGCGGCCCCGCTGAGCCAGAGTCCTGCCGCAGCCACACCGGCGCGGACGAATGGTGAAAAACGATTCATGACGATCTCCTGCTGCGTTGTCGGTGGGTGCAGGCAACCCGGCGGACCGACCCTTGCGGGGCGCGGCACTTGCCTGCCCTGTTCCAACGCGCCAGATACGCCCGGCGTTGCCGTCCGGCTGGTGAAGATCGTTGCGAGTTGTAACCGCGCGCTCAGCGCAGCAAAAAGGCGAGCAAGGCACCCACCACCAGACCAACCAGCCCGAACAGCCACGGCTTGAGCACGCCGCCAGCGGTGGATGGCATCGGCAAGGGCTGGGCCGAGGCCTTGTGCGCGGCAAAGTCGGGCGATGCCAGGCGCAGCCACAGCGTCTCGGCCTGCTCGCGGTTGAGCACACCCGCAAGCACGGCCGTCTCCAGATCGACCTGGCGCAACGCCACGGCGCCTCGGGGCACGCCGCCGTCGTCGGGAAGCACGGTTTCGCCCCATCGGGTGTCACTGGGGTCTGGAATGGTGTCGCGGCTGAGCATGGTGGTCCTCTCTGGGATGAAACTGTGCCGTAGCGTGACAGCGTCCGCAAGGGCTGGCGCCGCCTAAAATCAACAAATGAGTTCGCCCGACAACACGCCTTCCACCGCCGTTAATTCAAAAGTCAGCAATTTTTTGCGCCAGGTCATCGAACGTGATCTGGATCAAGGGACCTATGCCGCCCGCCGCTGGGCCGGCAGCCCCGGCGACGCCGCCCACCACGCCGCCGGCCAGCCCGACCCCGCCAAAATCCGCACGCGTTTTCCGCCCGAGCCCAACGGCTACCTGCACGTGGGCCATGCCAAAAGCATCTGCCTGAACTTTGGCCTGGCGCGCGACTACGGCGGCGTCTGCCACATGCGCTTTGACGACACCAACCCCGAGAAGGAAGACACCGAGTACGTCAACTCGATCCTCGACGCGGTGCAGTGGCTGGGCTTCAGCTGGGATTCGACCTTCAACGGCCAGACCGAGCACCACCTCTACCAGGCCAGCGACTACTTCGACTTCATGTACCGCGCGGCGGAATACCTGATCGAAGCCGGCCACGCCTACGTCGACGAGCAGACCGCCGAAGAGATGCGCGCCAACCGCGGCGACTTCGGCAAGCCCGGCGTGGACAGCCCCTTCCGCAGCCGCAGCCCGGCCGAGAACCTGGCGCGCTTTCGCGAGATGCGCGACGGCCGGCACGAAGACGGCTCCATGGTGCTGCGCGCCAAAATCGACATGGCCAGCCCCAACATCAACCTGCGCGACCCGGCCATCTACCGCATCCGCCGCGCCACCCACCACAACACCGGCGACAAATGGTGCATCTACCCGATGTACACCTACGCCCACCCCATCGAAGACGCGCTGGAGCAGATCACCCACAGCATCTGCACGCTGGAGTTTGAAGACCAGCGCCCGTTCTACGACTGGCTGTTGGAGCGCCTCTCGGAGACGGTCACGTTGTCCGATGGTCGGGTCATCGGCGGCCTGCTGGCAGTTCCGCCGCCGCGGCAGTATGAATTTGCGCGGCTGAACCTGACGTACGTCATCACCAGCAAACGCAAGCTGGCCCAGCTGGTGTACGACCACAAGGTGAGCGGCTGGGACGACCCGCGCATGCCCACCATCGTGGGCCTGCGCCGGCGCGGCTACACGCCCGAGAGCATCCAGCTGTTTGCCGAGCGCATCGGCGTGACCAAATCCGACAGCTGGATCGACTACAGCACGCTGGAAGGCTGCCTGCGCGAAGACCTGGAGAACAAGGCCCACCGCGGCATGGCCGTGCTGGACCCGGTGAAACTGGTGCTGACCAACTGGGGCGACGTCTTTGGCAGCGACGCCTACCTGGAAGACTGCACGCAGCCCGCCCTGCCCCACAGCGCCCTGGCCGAGGGGCAGACCCCGCCGCCCGAGCGCGTGTTCAAGATCGGCCGCGAGGTGTGGATCGAACGCGAGGACTTTGAAGAAGTGCCGCCCAAGGGCTACAAGCGACTGTTCCCCGGCAACGTGGTGCGCCTGAAAGGCGGCTACGTCATCGAGTGCACCGGCGCGGGCGCCAAGGATGCCGGCGGCAAGGTCACCGAAGTGCACGCCAAAGTGATCGCCGGCACCAAAAGCGGCACCCCCGGCGCCGACAGCGTCAAAGCCAAAGCCGCCATCACCTGGGTGGGCGTGGCAGACGGCGTGCCAGCCGAAGTGCGCCTGTACGACCGCCTGTTCAAAGACCCGCACCCCGACGCCGGCGGCAAAGACTTCATCGAAGCCCTGAACCCCGACAGCCTGAAAGTGGTGACCGCCTACGTGGAGCCGTCCCTCGCCGCCGCCAAGCCGGACGACAAGTTCCAGTTCGAGCGCTTCGGCTACTTCGTGGCCGACCGCCAGGACCACGGCGTGGGCGGCAAGGTGGTGTTCAACCGGGTGACGGGGTTGAAGGACAGCTGGGGGAAGTGAGCAAATCACCGTGCCAACCATTGCCATCTTCTTCGGCATCATCGTGCGCATGTGGCACGACGACCACCCGCCGCCGCACATTCATGTGGAATACCAGGGCTTCGAGGCATTGGTGGCCATTGGAACCGGCGAAGTCAGCCAGGGGCAGTTGCCCGAAGGGTGGGCGCCATCGTCAAAGAATGGTGTTTGCTGCACCATGCCGAACTGATGAACAATTGGCACAAGGCCCAGCGTTTTGAACCGCTGGACCGCATTCAAGGAGCCGACCGTGATTAAGTTGCTCGACGTCCAGGCCATCAAACCGCACCAGCTGGAATTGACCTTCAGTGACCACACCCACGGCATATTTGACGGCGCCCGCTACCTCAGCACCCGGCAGGGCCCGCTACTGGAAGCCCTGCGCGATCCTGCCTACTTTGACCGCTGCTTCGTGGACGCGGGCGCCCTGTGCTGGCCCAACGGACTGGAACTATCTGCCGCGCGCCTGTATGAGTTGAGCAAAGTCTCGGAACCGGCGGCGTGATCAGGCAAATGCAGGCGGCAGTGCACCTTTGCAGCGGCCTGTTCCTGGACGCCCAGCCCGACGCCGGTGGCAAAGACTTCATCGAAGCCCTGAACCCCGACAGGCTGAAAGTGGTGACCGCCTACGTGGAGCCGTCCCTCGCCGCCGCAAGGCCGGACGACAAGTTCCAGTTCGAGCGGTTTGGCTACTTTGTGGCCGACCGGCAGGACCACGGCGTGGGTGGCAAGGTGGTGTTCAACCGGGTGACGGGGTTGAAGGACTCATACGAGAAAAATAAGACTTGATCTGCAAAAGGAAGCTTTCCTGCGCTGAACATAGGATAAGAAATGCACCAAAACTGTGATGATTTCCTTAAATCACTCCATAACAACCAGGTAAGTGTTTTCGAGCAGACTATTGAACAAGAAGGCGATACAGCACATCGAGCATCTGCTGTGCAGACAGTATTGGACTTGAGTCAATGCATTGAAAAAGTCTCGAATCGCCCAGAGCATGAAGTCTTTGAACTGTCAATCAAAGAGTATCAACACGCTCTTAACGCAGTTTGCCACGGAAACTACCGACAAGCATTCTCATCTCTTCGACTCGCACTTGAGCTCTGGTTAGCTGGAATTTCATTTTCTACAACTGAACGAGAGCTTAGAGCCTGGAAGGCTAGAAAACAAGATATCGTGTGGGGAAAATTAATCGACGAAAATAACGGAATTCTTTCCAAGGCGCTAATCTCATTGTTTTGCCCACAGCTTGAACAACATGCTGCCTCATATCGAGTAATTTGCGAAAAAATATATCGCGAATGTTCAGAGTACGTACATGGAAACCACCACACTCACGCCTTACTTCCTCAAGAGATTTCCTTTAATCAGCTAACCTTTCGCGAATGGTGTGCGAAGTCAGAAACCTTCAAATTGGTTTGCCTATTCTGCTACACATATCGCTATTCTGAGATCGTTGCCATCACTGGATTAGCAAACATAGGGCAACCTATCGGCGACGCACTAGGACACATTCCGGAAATTCGATCGTTAGGAAACTAAATTGGTAAAAGATTACTACACCAGAACAGAAGACATCCGACCGGAGGATGTCCTAGAGTACTTCGTCGAAACCCAGAAAGATCGACAGATTATTGATCAACTCAAAAGTCCCCAACCAACGATCCTGGTGGGCAGCAGAGGCGTTGGAAAATCGTTCCTCCTTAGGGTTGCACAACAAGAGCTACTACATGACATCCGAAAAAACGGTGTTCTCCCTGTTTACATAACTTTTTCAAGCAGTCCCCTCCTGCAATCTCTTAGCAACATTCAGTTTTATTCATGGATGTTGACAAAAGTATGCTCAGGGATCAGCAGAGCCGTCTCAAGAGCTGGACTTTTGGTAAATATCCCGAAAAGCTTGAAAACTTTAGCTGGGGGGACCATCTCTAATGGAACGGAGAGCACTCCCCTCGAAAGTATCCAAGAGCAACTTGAAGACGCATGGAGAGGGGAGCAAACCGATGTAGACACCTCAAAAATACCCGAACTTGAGGACATTAAAGATGCCATTGAAGATCTGGTTGATGCGCTTGAACTAAAACGAGTCGTTTTATTCATCGACGAGGCAGCACATATTTTTCTGCCTCGCCAGCAGCGCCTCTTCTTTTCTCTATTTCGCGACCTGCGGAGTCCCTTCCTAGCCTGCAAAGCAGCGGTCTACCCGGGAGTTACTTCATATGGAACAGACTTCCAACCAATCCATGATGCGGCGATGGTTAGCGCTGAAAGAGATATTCTTGGTAGAGATTACATCCAAAATATGCGCGAGATTGTTGAAAAACAAGCCGACTCTGACGCGCTTCGCTACATACAGACCAACCAAAACAACTTCGCTACACTCGCGTACGCAGCATCTGGAAATCCAAGGATTCTGCTAAAAACTTTGATCAGAGCTCCTCGACTGTCGAGCAGTGAGGTAAATCAAGTCATCAAAGACTACTATCGATCAGAAGCTTGGTCCGAACACTCGACCTTGTCAGCAAAGTACCAAGGACACACAAAGCTAATTGATTGGGGGCGAAATTTCATTGAGCAAATTGTAATTCCAACACTAAAAAGAAGGAATGATGAGCGATCAGAAAGCGAAGGGGCCACGGCATTTTTCTGGATACACAGAGACTCTCCCCAGTTCGTTCAACAAGCACTTCAAATTCTTACCTATACCGGCCTCATTACAGAGACGGGCGTAGGTCTAAGAAGCAAATCCAATGAAATTGGCACCCGCTACACGGTCAATCTAGGCTGTCTGTTTTCCATGGAAAGCTCTCCGTCAGCATCTGCACCTGTGATTTGGCATAGATTCGATATTCGACGAATGATCGAGTTCACGCAAAACCATCCTTCCTTCGCCAACTGCATCGATCAAAATCCGACACTTGAGAACGACACAGTAAACCGTCAAGCTCTAGAGGATTTGCTTAACAAATCGATACGACAACTTGACCTCACCGATTGGCAGAAAGACACTCTCGAATCTATCACTCTTCGCACCATAAGAAGTGTATTAAGCGCAACCGAGTCAGACATTCAAAAGGCCTATTACGTCGGGGAGGTTCGCTCAAGAAGAATTAGAAATGTTGCAATGGCAGCAATTTTTGAATACCTTTCAGGATAATAACTCAAGTTTCGGGGCCACATGAAAATCGGACGCAGGTTAAGTTGAATTTAAGACGTAGACACATGTGTAGCCACGTTGCTTTATAGCAACGTGAAATACACACAAGTAGAAAGATAGAGCATCTGAAGACTTACCAACTACAATAAAAAAATAAGCTACAAGACTTAGCGGTCAAGGATGTACCAATGAATCACGGCAAGGGACACCGAAAGCTCAATCGAACATCTGAACATCGCCTAGCGATGCTCAGGAACATGATGAACTCGCTGCTCAAACACGAGAGCATCAAGACTACGGTGCCGAAGGCCAAAGAGTTGCGGCGTGTGGTGGAGCCTCTGATCACCTTGGCAAAGGAACCAACGGTAGCGAACAGACGTCTGGCTTTTGACCGACTCCGAGATCGTGACGCGGTCGTCAAGCTGTTCAACGAGTTAGGTCCACGCTTCAAGACGCGCCCTGGGGGATACACCCGCATACTGAGGATGGGCTTTAGAACTGGTGACAATGCGCCGATGGCACTAGTTGAGCTAGTCGATAGAGCTGAGGACAAGCAACGCTACGAACCGGTTCTTCCCTTCCCTGACGACAACACCGGAAAACCTAAGAGGCCCTGAGAAAATGTAGAGCGCGTTCTTTAATCAGCAGATTTTATTTCTGCTTTTTGTGCAATAGAATTCGAAAACTGCAAACTAAAAACATTTCGTCCTACCCCTCGTTTCAACTCATATCTAGGAGAAAACAGTGGACTCGAAAGACCTCGGCTTGCGCATCCGTATAAACATTTCATATCACTCCGAGCGATACAATTTTCTAATCAAGTGGATCCGCTTTGAGAAATTAATTCTCCTTGCAAGCACAACCACGACACTCGCTCTTCTCAAAAGCGGCACCCCTGAACTACTTGCTTATATCGTTGCTGGACTCGCCTCTTTAATTACGATATCCTTGATAATTAGCGGGGCAGACGAATCATGCAACGAACATCGAATCTTCTATACTCGATGGAATAGCCTGTATCAAGAATATTTAAAGATCGATTCAGAAGACCAATCTAGAATCGAAAAGAATCAAAAGATTCTTGATCGCTACGCTGAAATCTCAGCAGAACAGCCACCAAGCCCAAACGCATCATTACTTATCTACAGTCAAAATAAGGTTCTTAGGGAAATTGGGTCGCCATTTCGAATCGAACAACGCCCTTGGAGACGAATGCTAAGGAACGTATTTGATGGCGACGCAGACAACATCTGTCCCAAGTACATCAAGGTTGGCTGATTGGCTTGGGTAACAGGGCCTCGGAGTATTGACCCAGCAGTTTCTGCACTGGTTAGGCTGCTAAAGCATAAGCCTCAGCCGGAGTCGAATACACCGCCGGAACTGCTCGCCCAAGCCTGACCCCGACACCCAAGGGCGACACGGCCGGCGTGGAGTTCGTCGCCAAGTCGCGTTTCGGCCCGTATTTCCTCTGGCCACAGGATTTTCAGCTGGCTTGATGGCTGGTCTTCAGCGGGGCTAAACTCCGCCCATGCACCCCGCCATCGCCCAACACCGCTCTGGCATTTCCGCCATCTGTCAACGTTACGGCATCCGCCGGCTGGAGGTGTTCGGCTCGGCCGCGCGGGGCGACGACTTTGTGGCCGAGAGCAGCGACGCGGACTTTCTGGTGGAGTTCGCGGCCGACACACCGCCGGACCTGCGCAGCTTCTTCGGCGCCAAGGCCGAGCTGGAGCAGTTGCTTGGCCGGGGTGTGGACCTGGTGGAACCGGGCGCGGTGCGCAACCCCTATGTGCTCGCCAACATCAATAGCAGCCGCGAGGCGGTCTATGCAGCGTGACCCGCGTGCCTTTCTGTGGGATGTGCGCGAGGCCGCGAGCGCGATTCAATCGTTCACGGCCGGGCTGAGTGCCGCCACGTACGCCAACAACGCCATGGCCCAGGCCGCCGTTGAGCGCAAGTTTGAAATCATCGGCGAAGCACTCAACCAGTTGGCCAAGCTGGACGTTGCTTTGGCTGCCCGAATTCCCGACCTGCCGCAGATCGTGGCCTTCCGTAACCAGCTCATTCACGGCTACGCGACCGTCAAATCGGAAACCGTCTGGAACATTACGCAGGACTCACTGCCCACATTGATCGCGGCCGTGCAACGCCTGATGGATGAGTTGAAGTAATTTCCGCTATTTATTTGGTAGCTTCTGGCGACCATTCCACGATGGGTATTGACCATTTTGGCTTGACATTTTATTCCCCGACGCCTTCCAGCACCCCCGACAGCGCATAACGCGTCCCCCGGCCCTGCCCACGCTTCACCAGGGTGCCCAGCGCGACCAGGTCGGTCAGTTCGCGGTACGCGGTGGCGCGCGAGACCTGGGCGATGGCGGTGTATTTCTCGGTGCTCATGCCGCCGATGAAGCCATCGGGGCCAGCGTCGTAGAGCTTGTTCAGCACCTTGCGCTGGCTGGCCGTGAGTTGCGGGTGGGCGGCGTGCAGCGCGGCCCAGAAGGCGCTTTTCCGGGCCGCGCCCTGCACCTGCGCCACGGTGGCCAGGCAGGCTTGCTCCACACAGCCCACAAACCAGCGCACCCAAGGGGTCACGTCCAGTGCCGGCTGGCTGGTGGCGGCCTGCAGTTCGCGGTAGTAGCCGGCGCGGTCCAGCCACATCTGGCGTGACAGGCTGAACACCCGCTGCCCGCTGCGCAGGTCTTGCGCCATGGCCAGGTCGGCCAGCGCGCGGCCGATGCGGCCGTTGCCGTCTTCAAAGGGGTGGATGGCTTCCAGCCACAGGTGGGCGATGGCGGCACGCACCAGGCCGTCCAGGCGGCTGGCCACAGCGGCGTCGTTGAACCAGTCAATGAGGCGCGCCATCTGCGCGGGCACGTCGCGCGAATCAGGGGCCTGGTAATGCACCACATCCGGCTGGCCCAGCCGGGGCGTGACGATCTGCATGGGCTCGGGGTGCTCGCGCCAGCCGCCCGCCACGATGGGGGTGATGCCGCTGCGCCCGGTGGGAAACAGCGCCGCATGCCAGCCAAACAGGCGCTCGGCGCTCAGCGGCTCGGACCAGTGCTGTACGGCGGCTTCGATGACGTCCAGCGTGGCTTCGACGCGCGGCTCACGCTGTTGCAGCACCGCCCGGCCGCTTTGCGTCAGGCCGAGCCGGCGCGCGGCTGAGGCGCGCACCGAGTTGATCTGCAGCGCCTCGCCCTCGATCTGTGCGGTGGCGACGGCCTCGTCAGCCCATTCGGCCAGTTGCAGCTCGCCCAAGTCCACCAGCTGCAGGCCGCTGACCACCCCCAGCATGCGCCCCTGCGCCAGCCGCGCCGCCGCCAGCGCGGGCTGCAGCGCTTGCGCGTCCACCTGAAATTGCGGCCATTCGGGGGCTTGCCAGATCCACATGAAGCGCATTTTAGATATTTACGCTTCGCACTTGAAGCGCAAATGAAAGAATGCGCTTCAGAGTGGCTTTGGTGCGCCAGGGAAGCCCTTGATCAGCCCAATTCACCGCCCAGCCGCTGCCCGAACCGCCCCTCCCCGCCCACGCCCAGAATCAGCCGGTGCGAGGCGCGCGTCGCGCCCACGTAGATCAGCCGGGCGGCCTCTTTTTCGTCCTCGCCCGGCGCGGGCATCTGGCCCACGCCCACCAACGCCACCACCGGAAACTCCAGCCCTTTGCTGGCGTGCAGGGTCATCACCTTGATCTTGTCGCTGGCGGGGTCGAAGTCGCCGGACCGGGTGCGGTTTTCCAGCGGCAGTTTGCGCTGCGCCAGCGTGCGGGCGCAGAGGTCGCGAATCTCATGGGTGGGGCACAACACCGCCATGTCGCCCCAGGCGCGCCCCTCCTGGTGCGCGGCGGCCAGCAGGTCGGCCACGTGCCAGGCTTCTTCGCGCAGCGTGGGCAGGCGGATGATGAGGGGCGCTTCGCCATCGCGCCCGCAGCTCACGGGCTTGAGCAGGGGGATGCCGTCGTCGTCGTGGTCTTCGGCGGTCAGCAAGTCGGCGGCGACGAGGCTGGCGGTCTGCAGGATCTGTCTGGTGTTGCGGTAGTTGATCTTGAGGATGGTGGTGCGGCCCTGCGCCTGGATGCCGACGCTCTTGAAGCTGAAGTTCTTCTTCTGCGCGCGCTCGTAGATGCTTTGCGCGTCGTCGTACAGCACCAGCAGGCTGTTGGTGGCGGGGTCCACCATCTGCACCACGAGTTTGAGCCATTCGGGCGCAAAGTCGTGGCCTTCGTCGATCAGCACGGCCTGGTATTGCCCGCTGGGAATCTGCCGGCGGTCCACGCCGGTGATGACGCGCTGCACCATGTCGGCAAAGAACTGGTCCTTGGGCAGATTCTGTCGGGGCAGTTCCTGCCCGAAGGCCACCAGCTGCTCCCGGCACCATTTGTGAAAGTGCACCGCATGCACCCGCCCGGCCAGGCCCCGGGCGGCCATCACGCTGGCCAGCTGCACGGCCAGCGGCTCGTTGTAGCAGAGGATCAGGACGGGTTTGGCGGCGGTGGCCGCCTTGGCCAGGTGCTCGGCCCGGTAGCCCAGCAGCATGGTCTTGCCGGAGCCAGCCACACCGTGGATGACGCGGTGGCCGTCGCCCAGGCTGCGGGCCAGCTGCTCTTGCTGCAGGTCCATCACCCGCATCAGGCTGGGCAGCTCGGCGTCGGCCTCGCCGCCGGCCTGCGCCTCGAACAGCGCGCCCTGCACCGGCACCCGCACCTCGGGGAACATGATCCAGCGCACGCGGGCCAGCTGCGGCAGCGACATCACGCCGCCCACCAGGAAGGGGAACATGTCCCACAGGCGGCTTTGCAGCGCCTCGGGCTCTACCGATTCGAGCATTTCGTCCTGGCAGACCACGCGATGCGGCTCCAGCGCGTGGTGCAGCTCGGCCTTGTCGAACTGCGCGCGGGTGATGTTGGGCAGCACCACGCCATAACTCCACGGAAACGCCAGCTTGCCCTGGTGGCGTCCGCCGGGCTGCACCAGCTGCGGGTCGCGCTCCAGCGCGTCCACCACCTGGTGTGCGTACTGGCGCGCCTGCTCCAGCGGGTTGGGCACGGTCTTGGGGCCGGTGTCGGTGTGGATGTCCCAGGTCTGTTTGTTGGCCTGGATGAGGGTGGACAGGCGCCAGTCCTTCACCTCCAGAATCAGGATGCCGCGGCGCGGGTGCATCACCACAAAATCCGGGTGCTGGTAGCGGGGGCCGACCGGCACGTCATACCAGAGCAGGTAGTCGGCGTCGAGTTTGTCTTCCAGCCGCTCGGCGGTGCGGCGCTCGCCGCGGGTCATGCGGGCCACACAGGCGCCGAGCGCGGGGATCAAGGTAGCCATGGCTCGAATGTTGTTGGTTCTTCCCTGGCGCGCATGATGCACCAAGTGGCACCGCCCGTGGCTTGACCTGCGGCAAGGTCGTGCGCGGAGGGTCCGGACGCTATATTTACAATAGCGCAAGGTGACCTTTTCACGCTGGGTATCGGCCCTTTTTATGCCAGAACCGGTGCTCAGGCCCCCTGGCGGCACTCCCCCGGCAGCTGGAGACGCCACAATGGCGGCACGCGCCGTAGTCTGTCCGCCACATGCCTCGCCCGCACCACCATGTCTACGTGATCGAACTGCACCCCGATGTGCTGCGCGAAGCCCGCTTTCGCCGCTGCAACCCGGGCTACGTGGACGGCAAACCCTGTGTCTACGTGGGCATGACCGGCCTGGACCCGGATGTGCGCTTTGACAAGCACAAGGCCGGCATCCAGTCCAACCGCTATGTGTTCCGCTACGGTCTGCGCCTGCTGCCCGACCTGTACGAGGGATTCAACCCGATGCCCTACCGGGATGCCCAGGAGCGGGAAATCGACATCGCGATCGACTTGCGCTCCGCCGGCTTCGGTGTCTGGCAGGCCTGAGCCGCCGCCCCGGCCTGGCCGGCCGCGATCCGCTTGCGGGCGACCACAAAAGGCCGCACGTCGCGCCCCCTGCTGGCGTGGCGCTCGACGGTCAAAACCTCCAACCCCTGGCGCCGGCAGGCGGCGGTGATATCCGCTTCGGCCAGGCTTTGCACCGGGGGCGCCAGGCGCAGCGCCCGCATCAGCGGCAGCGCCAGGTGCGGTATCAAGGGGTTCATTTCGCGCAGGCACGGGGTTTTGGAGATGAGCAGCCCGCCCGGGCGCAACACCCGGGCGCAGCGCGCAACGGCGGCGTCCAGGTCGTCGAGCAGGTGCAGGATGTTGAAGGCCAGCACGACATTGAACGGGCCGTCCAGCGCGGGCTGCGCCACATCGGCATCGTCCACAGCAAAGCGCAGTTGCGGTTGCGGGCTGGCCGCCAGCCGTTGCCCGGCAATTTCGATCATGCGCGGCGAGATGTCGGTGGCCAGGTACGGCCCGCAGGCCGAGGCCAGACGCAGGGCGGTCGAACCGGTGCCACAGCCCAGTTCCAGCACCGCGTCGCCGGGTGTGAGCAAGGCGCGGGTGCGCTCCACGCTGCGCTCGTAACCGGGCAGGTCACTGATGGCGGCGGCCGCGTAGCGACGGGCGACGCGGTCCCAGAAGCGGGCCTTGGCGGCCGCATGGGGCGCGGAACGGGCCGCACCCGAAGCAGGAATGGAAGCGTTCATCGAGAGAAACCGGTGAGGTAACAAGTCATGGACGCCATGGTAACCATGCATCGATTGGCAGATAAGCGGTAAATTTGCAGGCATTTCATACGTTTTTTCGCACCATGGACTGGAACCACCTGCACGCTTTTCTGGAAACGGCCCAACGGGGCAGCCTTTCCGGCGCGGCGCGCACGCTGGGGCTGACACAGCCGACTCTCAGCCGCCAGATTGCCGCGCTGGAGCAGCAGTTGGGGGTGACCTTGTTCGAACGGGTGGGCCGCACCCTGCGGCCGACCGACGCGGGGCTCAGCCTGCTGGACCATGCGCGCACCATGGGCGCCGCCGCCGACGATCTGGCCCTGGCGGCCACCGGGCAGTCGCAGGCGGTGGAGGGACTGGTGTCGGTGTCGGCCAGTGATGCCGTGGCCACCTGGGTGCTGCCGCCCCTGATTGCCCGAATCGGTGCGGTGGCGCCGGGCATCGTGGTCGAGGTCGTGGCGTCCAACCGGCTGAGCGACCTGCGCCGGCGCGAGGCGGACATTGCCATCCGCCATGTGCGCCCCGAGCAGCCCGACCTGATCGGCCGCCTGGTGCGCGACGCCACCGCCGGCTTTTACGCGGCCCGCCGCTGGGTGGCAGAACACGGCCATCCGCACTCGGCCCAGCAGGCCCTGTCGCACCGTTTTGTCGGCGCGGACCGGAGTGGGCAGTTTCTGGCGTATCTGCACGGCCATGGCCTGCCCCTGTCGCCACGCCACTGCACGGTGCTGACCGACAACTCGGTGGTGGCCTGGCAAATGGTGCGCCAGGGCCTGGGCATCGGGGTCATGATGGACGACATCGCGGGCGCTTTTCCGGAGGTGGTGCGGGTACTGGACGACCTGCCCGTGGTGCGGTTCCCGATCTGGCTGGTCACGCACCGCGAGTTGCACACGGCGCGGCGGTTCCGCGTGGTGTTCGACCTGCTGGGCCAGGCCCTGGCCGAGCAGCCGCTGGCCTGCGCCGCCGCAGCCTGAGCGCTCGCGTCATCGGCGGGCGCTGTCGGACACAAAAGCCACCGCCGCGCAGACCGCTGCCACCTGGGCGGCAATGCATTGCTCAGGGTTGGTGCGCGCACTGTCGGGGTAGACCTCGGTGATGCTGGTGTAGCGCGCACCGGTCACCGACGTGCACAGACCCCAGTCTTTGACCGGGTAACGAATGACCCCCGGCGCCACCACCGGACAGCCGATGATCTGCCCTTTGTGGTCAGGCTCGGCAATGTGGGTGACCCGAGAAACGGCGTCGATGATGGCCGCCTGCAGCGCCGGCTGGGGGTTTTCGGCGTCATCCACCAGATAGAAGCCATCCGGGATGAGACCAGGTTCAAAGGGCTTGCCGTCGCGGGCAGCCAGGGCCGGGCGAAATTCGGACTCGTCCGTGTCGGTGGTTTCGTGCAGGTCAATGTGCAGCGTGAACTGCCCCGCCCACAGCGACACCAGCCGCTGCAGCGCGACCACTTCGCGCGCGGGGCTGTCAGGCAGAAATGACCGGTTGGGGTCCAGGGCGTCGGCGTTCCAGCGCTGGACCCGCTCATACGACCACGGGCTGACACAGGGCACCACCAGCAGGTTGACACCGGCCGACAGCTGCTCCGCCTGGGTCTGCAGGAAACGCAGCGCACCCATCACACCACTGGTTTCATAGCCGTGCACACCACCGGTCACCAGAACACCCGGGCGACCCGGGCACCAGGGGCCATTGCGCATGGCCAGCAGTTCGAAACGCTCGATCCCGACCGCCAGTTCTCCGTAGGGAACGGCTTCGAAGCGGGGAATCAGGGCCAGAAGGGGCTTCAGCACATCGTCGGCATACCGGCGCTGCACACGCTGGCGCTGGCGCCAGGCGCGGCGCTCGGCAACGCCCCAGGGTTCACCGGGGCGGGAGACGGGTGTAGCCGAAAGGTCGGAGTGCATCGGATTCAGACAACAGGCCGGTTCACATTCCAAAGTGGCATACCCTACCATGCCGAGCCGATTCCTGTAGGGACACCCTCATGACATTTGTCGAAATTTTGAATACTTTGCCATTCGTTTCTCACCTGAAGGCTTTGGAGTTGCTGGATTCCAACGGTCAGGTGGTCGCGACCATCGAAAACCGGCCCGGCCAGGCCGGATCGCTGGCCGTTTACCACGCGCTGGCACTGCAATACGGCGGCAACCTTTCGCCAGAAGCGGCCGCCCAGGGGCTGGAGTGGTATGCCGAGCACACCGCCGACGCGCGCGCCCACCCCGGCAAACACCCCAACATCGACCGCCTGTTCGCCTGGGCGGCCGGCAGCGAACACTATGCGGTGCGACTGATCGCCAAACCAGCCACCCCGGAACAAGCCCCGCAGGCTGTGTAGCGCGCTGTGCCACGGCACAATCGCCACCGCCATGGCCGCCACCTTCCCCATCCGCTACATCGAACCCGTGTTCCGCCCGCCCAGCGAGGCGGATTCGCTGATCCTGCCGATCACCAACGGCTGCTCGTGGAACCGCTGCACCTATTGCGAGATGTACACCGCGCCGCAGAAGACATTCGCGTTGCGCGACGAGGACGAGACGCTCGAATCCATCCGCCGCCTCGGCGAGCTGTACGGCAGCCGCGTGCAGCGCGTGTTTCTGGGTGATGGCGACGCGATGGCGCTGTCCACCCGGCGCCTGATGACGGTGCTGGACGCCATCCGCACCCACCTGCCCGGCGTGCGGCGCATCTCCAGCTACTGCCTGCCGCGCAACGTGCGCGGCAAATCGGTGGCCGACCTGACCGGGCTGCGCGAGGCCGGCCTGTCGCTGGCCTATGTGGGCGCGGAGTCCGGCGACGACGAGGTGCTGCGCAAGGTGAACAAGGGCGAAACCTTCGAAAGCACCCGCGACGCGCTGGACAAGCTGGGCTCCGCCGGCATCACCCGCTCGGTGATGCTGCTCAACGGCCTGGGCGGGCCGACGCTGTCACGCGCGCACGCCGAGCAGTCCGCCCGGCTGGCCAATGCCACGCAGCCGGAGTTCCTGGCGACGCTGGTGGTGAGTTTTCCGCAGGGCGAGGAACGCTTTCGCGCCAACTTCCCCGAATGGGAGCCGCTGGACCTGCCCGCGCTGTTCCGCGAGATGGAGACTTTTCTGCAGGCGCTGGAGCTGCGCCGCACCGTGTTCCGCAGCGACCACGCCTCCAACTGGCTGGTGCTCAAGGGCACGCTGGGTGCCGAGAAAGACCGCCTGCTGGCCCAGGTGCGCGCCGCCATCGCCGCACCGCAGGCCGCCCCGCTGCGCCCGGCCTGGATGCGCGGCCTGTGTCCATCAGCCGGCGAGCCGCGCCAGTTCGCCCGCCACCTCGGCTGCGAGCCGGGCATTGTTCAGGATCAGTGCGATGTTGGCGGCCAGGCTGTTGCCGCCCGTCAGCTCATTCACCCGCGCCAGCACGAACGGCGTGACCGCCTTGCCGGTGACGCCCTGCGCCGATGCGTCGGCCAGCGCCGCTGCGATGGCGGCGTCCACCCGCTCGCGCGGGAGCGCGTGCGCCTCGGGCACCGGCTGGGCGATCAGCACGCCCGCCAGGCCCAGGGCCCACTGGGCCTGCAGCACCTGCGCCACCTGCGCGGGTGTGTCCAGCCGCGCGTCGACGCCAAAGCCGCTGTCGCGGGCGAAAAACGCGGGCAGCCGGTCGGTGCCGTAGCCGATCACCGGCACACCCTGGGTTTCCAGCACTTCCAGCGTCAGGCCGATGTCCAGGATCGACTTCACGCCCGCACACACCACCGCCACCGGCGTGTGCGCGAGCTCCAGCAGGTCGGCCGAGATGTCGAAGCTCTCGCCCGCGCCGCGGTGCACACCACCGATGCCGCCGGTGGCAAACACCCGGATGCCCGCCCGGGCCGCCACGATCATGGTCGCCGCCACCGTGGTGGCGCCGGTCTGGCCACGCGCCAGGGCCAGCGCCAGGTCGCGCCGGCTGAGCTTGGGCACGGCCGGGCCGGCGCGACCCAGGCGTTCAATGTCGGCGTCGGACAGCCCCGCCTTCAGCCGGCCGTCCAGCACGGCGACCGTGGCCGGCACCGCCCCATGGGCGCGCACCTCGGCCTCGACGTGCAACGCGGTCGCCACGTTCTGCGGCCAGGGCATGCCGTGGGAAATGATGGTCGACTCCAGCGCCACCACCGGGCGGCGGGCGTCCAGCGCGGCGTGGACCTCGGGCGCGACATCCAGCGGCACAGCGGTGTTGGCGTTGTGGTGGGAGGCATCAATTCCTGTTTTCATAGCAGACAATGACCTTTTGACGCTGTGAAAAAGCCTGGATGACGAAACAATTCCCGGCAGCGGCGAGCTGGGCAATACCGCCCTGACCGGCCGCCGTCATGGCCGCGCCAGCCACAGCACCACCGTCCAGACCAGGCCGATCCCGTACAGCGTGCCGAAAATGCGCTGGTTGTGCTGCGCCAGCCAGCGCGGCAGGCAGATGTCGAAATTGGGCTGGCGCTCGTCGGTGTAGCGCGCGGCCAGGTCGGTGAGCGGGCAGCGCATCCGGTTGACCAGCAGCACCAGCACCTCGCCCGCCACCAGGGCAATCAGGCCGAAAGCCCAGCCCCAGGCGCCGCACCAGGCCGCCACCGGAATGGCCAGCACCGCCGACGCGAACACCGCCCAGACGGCGGTGTGCAGCAGCTTGATGGCCAGCAGTCGGGTGGCAGCGGACATGGGGCAATGGTACGCACCTGCCCGGCGCGGGCGCCAATCCGTCATCATCCGGCCTGAGCGCCACCACCCGATCCGCCCCGCCCCATGTCCGACCCAGCCGATCCATCCAACTTCGAACCCGCCTTCAGTCCCGCCGCCGAGCGCAACCGCGCGCCGATTGCCGCCGTGCTGCGGGCACGGCTGCCCGCGCAGGGGCGTGCGCTGGAGGTGTCGTCGGGCACCGGCCAGCATGTGGCCTGGTTTGGCGCTGCCCTGCCCGGCTGGCACTGGCAGCCGACCGACTGGCAGGACCGCGGCTTTGCCAGCATCGCCGCCTGGGTGGCGCGGGCCGGCGTGGCCAACGTGGCGCCGCCGCGGCGGCTGGACGTGACGGCCCAGGCCTGGTTTCCCGATCTGGACCCGCCGCCACGGTTTGACCTGGTCTACAACGCCAACATGCTGCACATCGCCCCCTGGGCCTGCTGCGCCGGCCTGATGGCGGGCGCAGCGCGGCACCTGGCACCGGGCGGGCGGCTGGTCACCTACGGGCCGTATCTGGAAGACGGCGTGCCGACCAGCGAGGGCAACCGCGCGTTCGACGCCAGCCTGCGCGCCGAAAACCCCGCGTGGGGCCTGCGCCGGCGCGAAGACGTGGCCGCCGAAGCCGCCCGTGCCGGCCTGGTCCTGGCCGAGCGCCACGCCATGCCGGCCAACAACCTGCTGCTGGTGTGGCAGCGGGTGATCGAAAAATCCTGATTCAATAGCAAACAAGCACCTTTTCACGCTGGGTATGATCGAAAAGACCCCAGAAACCTCACCCCCGACGGAAACCCCATGAAAAAACTCACCATCACGCTGCAGCTGGAACTGACCGTGCCCGACGACTGGGCCGTGGTTGACACCTCCGAAGGCACACCGGTCCTCAAGCTGCCCGACGGGCGATACCTCGATGTCGCTGTGGAGCCGCTGTTTGCCACCGACCCCGAGGACAACTGGTCCACCACCGACGACGAGGACGAGGCCGACGAGTTCTTCGGCCGGGTTGAAAGCGAGATGGTCAGCTACACCCTGTCGGACGTGGCTTCCGCCTGACGCTGCGATTGCGCGGCGCAGCCGGAACAGCCACGCCACAGCGGCATCCCCTGGCGCTGCCAGGCCCGAGGGCCATTGCGGCATGGACGCCACAATCGGGTTGCCCCGTTGTTTCGCCACGCCGTAAAGGCCGTACCATGACAGGCAACGGCACCTGAATCCACCAGAGACCCATTTCCCGCTCAGACGCCGCCACCGTACCCGAGGAATCACCATGAAATCCGTCGCCGATCTGCTCAAGCTCCATAGCCACCCCCTGCGTACCATCACCCCCGATGCCACCGTGTTCGAAGCCCTGCAGGTGCTGGCCGAACACGAAGTCGGCGCCTTGCTGGTGGTTGATGGCGGCCGTTTGGCCGGCATCGTTTCGGAGCGCGACTACACCCGCAAGGTGGCGCTGCAGGGCAAGAACTCGCGCGATATCCGGGTGTCGGACATCATGACCCGGGACGTGGTGGTCGTCAGCCCGCGGTCCCGCTCGCGTGAATGCATGGCGCTGATGAGCAGCCGCCGCATCCGGCACTTGCCGGTCGTCGATGGTGACCAGCCAGTGGGCATGCTGTCGATCCGGGACATCCTGGACGACATCATCGCCGACCAGGAGGCCACCATCGAGCAGCTGGAGGCCTACATCAAGTCCTGATCGGCCCTGCCGGGATAATCACCGGCATGGACTTGACCCTTTCCCTCTTCCCCCTGGGCTGGCAGCACTACCTGCTGGGCGGCCTGCTGATCGGCGCCGGTGTGGCGCTGCTGTTTGTGTTCACTGGCCTGATCGGCGGCATGAGCACGGTGTTTTCCTCCACCTGGTCGTTTGTGGTGCAGCGGCCGTTCTTCCAGCAGGAGCGCTTCACCGCCTCGCGCACCTGGCGCCTGGTGTACGCGGCCGGGCTGGTGCTGGGCGCGCTGGTGTGGTGGCTGGGCTTCGGCGGCGGCGTGCCCGAAACCACGGCGGTGCCGGTGTGGCAGCTGGTGGCGGGCGGTTTTCTGGTGGGCTACGGCGCCCGCCTGGGCAACGGCTGCACCTCCGGCCACGGCATCTGCGGGCTGGGCTCGATGCAATGGCCCTCGCTGTTGGCCGTGCTGACCTTCATGGCCACTGCCTTCCTCACCGCCAACCTGACCGCACGGTGGATGGCATGAGCGCCGCGCCGGGCCGCCCCAAGCAAGCTCGCACCGCAGTGCGCAGCACGGAGGTTTCCATATGAACATTCAGAAATTGCTCGTCGTGCTGGTCGCCGGCGCCCTGTTCGGCTTCGGCCTGTCGCTGTCCACCATGATCCGGCCGGAGGTGGTGCTGAGCTTCCTGCGCTTTCAGGACTGGGGCCTGATGCTGGTGATGGGCGGCGCCGTGGTGGTGACGCTGGTGGCCTACACCCTCGCGCCGCGCCTCATGACCCGCCCGCTGCTGGGCGGCAGCTTCGGCCAGCACCCCAGCGCCTGGAACCGTGACACCGCCACCGGCGCGGCGCTGTTCGGCATCGGCTGGGGCCTGTGCGGCGTCTGCCCCGGCCCGGCCATCGCCGGCCTGGGCGCCGGCAACGGGAGCCTGCTGTGGGCACTGGCCGGCATTGCGGCGGGCGGACTGGTGCAGGGTCTGCGCGCAGATTCCGCCAAACGGTCTGTTTTTCGTAGCGAGAAATGACCTTTTTACGCTGGGTATCAGCCATAACAAGGATAAAGCGGCCTTGCGTTGGTCGCCGCGTTGCGAGCATTCGTACGATGCGCCATTGAACCCGCACTGAAAGGCTTCTCCGTGACCACGCCGTTCCGCACGCAGCGACCCGTCCAGGGCATCGACATCCATCTGGACGGCACGGGGCCGTCCACCGTCCTGATGCTGCACGGCTGGCCTGACACCCACCGGCTGTGGGACGCCACCGTGGCGGCGCTGCAGGATCGGCACCGCTGCGTGCGCTTCACGCTGCCCGGCTTTGACCCGGCCTTGCCGCCACGCCCGACGTCCGTGGCGGACATGACGGCGCTGATCGCCGCCGTGGCCGATGCGGTAAGTCCCGACCAGCCGGTGACGCTGTTGCAGCACGACTGGGGCTGTGTCTTCGGCTACGAATACGCCATGCGCCACCCTGGCCGCGTGGCCCGCATCGTGGCGGTGGACATTGGCGACCACAACTCCGGTGCGCTGGCGCGCGCGCTGCCCGTGAAAGCCAAGCTGATGGTGCTGGCCTACCAGGTCTGGCTGGCGCTGGCCTGGCAGATCGGGCGGCTCAGCGCCGGGCTGGGCAACCGCATGACGCGGTGGATGGCGCGGGCCATGCGCTGCCCCGCACCGTCGCAACAGGTGTCGTGGATGATGAACTACCCCTATGCCATGGCCTGGTTCGGGCTCAAGGGCGGTTTGCGCGGCCTGGCGCCGGTGCGGCCGGCCTGTCCGGTGCTGTATTTCTACGGCAAACGCAAGCCGTTCCAGTTCCAGTCGCCCGCGTGGCTGGAGCGCCTGGCCGCCCAGGCCGGCAGCGCGGTGGTGCCGATGCGCACCGGCCACTGGGTGATGCTGGACCAGCCCGACGATTTTCACCACCGCGTGGGCGCCTGGCTCGACCAGCCGGCTTGAGCGCCGCGTGATTCAGGCGTGGTGGCCGGGCGTCCAGCCCTGGGCGCCGACCGCCTTGTCCGCCACCGCGCGCGGCACGGCCTCCAGCGGCGTGGCCATGCTGTCGTTCCATCGGTTCAGGAAACCGAACATCGCCACCACACCGAGGATTTCGACGATCTGCCCCTCGCTCCAGTGGCTGCGCAGGCGCGCGAACAGTTCGTCCGTCACCGCGTTGGGGACACTGGCGGCGGCCAGGGCGAAATCGAGCGCCACCCGCTCGGCCTCGCTGTAGTGCAGGCTGTGGGCGTAAACCCAGATGTCCGCCAGCTTGGCTTCGCTGACCCCGAAATTCTGTGCCCCCAGCAGTGTGTGGGCCTCGCAGTAGTGGCAGCCGGCGGCATGGCTGGCGATGTGGCCGATCAGGCGGCGAAACCCCAGGTCCACCTCACCGGTCGGGTCCATCACCGCGGCATTGAGCTGCGCAAAAGCCTGCACCAGGCGCGGGCGGCGCTGCATGGTCAGCACGCTGTTGGGCGTGAAGCCCAGGGTGCCGAGGAAGAAGTCGAAGTGGGCCTTGAGCTCGGGCGTGGTGTCGGGCGGCAGGGGCGGCAGGCGGGACATGGCGGTGGACTTTGCTGAGGGTTTCAGGGGCCGAACAGGTCGGGGGTGTCGGGCGCCGGGGCAGCCTTGGGCGGCTCGGTCTGCCGTTGCGCGGCGCGCGGCGCCCGGGTGGGGCGTGGCGGCAGCGGCGCGGGCGCGGCGGACAGCTGGGCGGCCGGCAGCGCACGCATCCAGTGGTGGGCGTCGTCGGCGCTGGCATGCAGCCAGGCGCCGCGGTCGGCGGGCGGGATGAACACCGGCATGCGCTTTTCGTCACCGGGGCGGTGCATGCGCCCCATCACCGCGTGGCCGTCGGCGTTGACGGTGAGCAGCGTGAAACTGGTGACGATTTCGCCGCTGGCCGGGTCGGTCCAGCGGTCCCACAGGCCGGCGGCCGTGAGCAGTTCGCCGTCGGCCGCCGCCATGCGCCAGCGCACGCTGCGCCCACCGTGCGCGGCGGCGTCTTCCCAGCAGGGTTCGAAGAAGGCCTCCATCGGCACCAGCGCAAAGTGGCGCTGGCGCCAGGCGCCGCGGAAGCTGGGCTTGAGGGCGGCGGTTTCGCTGCGGGCGTTCAGCGTGTGGCGCGACAGCGCGCGCGCCTTGGCCGCGTCGGCCGCCCAGTGCGGCACCAGGCCGAAACGGGCCAGATCACAGCGCACGCCACGGGCCGTGTCGCCGGCCGCACCGGCGCGCACGACGATGGGCGCCTCAAAGCCGGGAAACACCTCGGCCGGCCAGTCTTGCGGCGGCAGGTGGTCCACGCCCAGCCGCGCGGCGCGCAGGCGGTCGCGGGCGCTGGGGGTGTAGTTGGTGCACATGGCGCAGGCGCGGCGGCCGTCAGTCGAGCGGCCGGGCGAGATACACGCCTTCGCGCCCGGGCACCACCACCCGCGCGGGCATGAGGATGGTGCAGTTCGCGCACGGGGCGCGAATCTCGTCCGGCCCGTCGGTGGCGATCAGCTCGCCCTCGGCAAAGGTTTCAAAGCCGATGCTCGGGCGGGTGAAGGCGAAGTCCGGCGTGCGGATGACCACCGTGCGCAGCAGCTCGTAGCGGCGCGGCGGCGCGGGCGCTGCCCAGGCGGGGTCGGCGTCGATCAGGCCCAGCTGCGCCAGAAAGCGTTGCGTGACGGCCCGGGCGTTGTCGGCCGTGGCCTGCAGGAAATGCTGGCCGCATTCGGCCACCAGGCCGATGCCGGTGCCGTCCGGTTCGCCGAAAGGGCCGAACTGGATCACCGGCGTGCCCGACCCCAGGCCGCCCGGCATCACCAGATGCACCGCCGGCAGGCCCACGGCCTGCGCCAGCGCGCCGTTGCGGGCAAAACCGGGATAGACCCAGAACGGCACCACGTCCTGGCTGGTGGAGTGCAGGTCGAGCAGCACATCGGCCGCGGCGACCACGGGACGCAGTTCACGCGCGCGGCGCAGCTCGGGGCTGTCGTCGGGCCCCTCCAGCCATTCGGGGGACCAGACCCGGTTCAGGTTGTGCACCAGCTGGCGGCTGTCGAAGGGGCGTGCCGCATCAAAGCTCTCGTAGGCCGCCACGTTGGCAAAACTGACGGTGAGCGAGCCGATGCGCGGGCGCACGCCGCGGTCGAGCAGGTCACAGGCCGCGACCATGCCGCAGAACTCGTTGCCATGGGTCAGCGCGTTGACCAGCACGTTCGGCCCGGGCTGGCCGGACTCGAACCGGTGCACATAGGGCACACCGGTGTTGCCGGCGCGGTAGGCCGACAGGTCGCGGGGCAGGACGTCGAGGCGGGGGGCGGCGGAGAGGGCGGTTGGTGCGTTCATGCCGCCATCGTAGGCCCATGCGGCCACCGGCGCGGGACTCACCGGCTTTCGATCGGGTTCAGGCCGCGCCACGGCCCTTCTGACTTTCGAAGTAGACCACCTTGCGGGCTCGCTGCACATCGCCCAGCGGCCGGTGCGCGGCCAGGGCTTGCCACGGGTCGAACACGGCGGCTTCGGCGTCCGCCAGCAGTTGGCGGCCTTCTTCGGAGGCGGTGTTCTGGCGCGGCAGGGTCAGTCGCGCCACCGTCCGATACGGTGTGGGCCAGTTGACCGACGCGTCTTCGATCGGGGTGAGGTTTTCGCTCACGAAGGGTTGCAACTGCAGGTCCCATTGCAACGGGCCTGCCGCCAGGCGGGCGGCAAAATCCCCGCCCCAGTCAGCCGCGGCGCCGGCCCGATGCTCGCCATTGGCCGCGTCGGGCAGGAGCCGAACCCGCACCGCGTAAGGACCGTTGGCCATGGGAACCGCACTGAACAGCGGCTCCGTGGCAAAACCGCCGAAAGCCTTCCCTACCGTCTTGGCCAGCTGCAGCATCCGTGCGCTGCCGCCGAAAAGGCCGTATCGTCGGACCAGATACCGCAACAACGCGCCGCCACCTTCACTGGCGGCCATCGCGAAGTCCACAAATTCATCGCTGCGCGCAAAGGCAAAGGCCTCATGGTTGATCAAGGTAAAGCATTGCGCCACCGCCGGTCCGCCGAGCGCCGACTCGCCGCGCACGCCCAATACCCGCAGGCCCAAACCCCGGATGTCCGGAATGCGGTCACTGGCGCGGTCCATGCCGCCATTGGACAGCCGAACCCAGGTTTCGTACGAACCGGAATGGGAAAACAAACCTTGCGCCGCCCACTCTGGCAGGCCATTGCCCACCGTGAGGGTGCCACGCGCTGCGGTGAGCTGCTTGCGGTGCAATGCGCGCCCGACACCCCATTTTCGGGATTTGCGTGCTTGCAACTGCGCAAACTGCCGGCCATACCCGGCGTACCGAGCCTCATCGTCGGCACCGCTCTGCTCGCGCCAGTCTGTGCTGGCCTTCTGTGGCTCTGTCATCGGTTCTCCTCGTCAAGCCATCGTTCGGCCACTATGGTACGCGCCCCGGCCCGCCGCCCAATTTCGCCGCGTCGCTTGCCCCTGGAAGGACGTCGCCCTACACTGCCTGCGACCGGCAACGTGGCCGGTATCTGTCAGGAGGCTCCCATGAGTTCTGCATCCAACGCAGTCGGCTGGTTTGAGATCTATGTTGCCGACTTCGAACGCGCAAAAAAATTCTATGCCGCGGTCTTTCAGCGGCCTATGGAAGACTTGGCCGCACCGCCGGGGCGCCCCCCCATGAAGATGTGTGCATTCAGCATGAACCCCGAAGGCATGGGGTCGGCGGGTGCTTTGGTGTGCGATGACATGATGAAACCCGGCGCTGGCGGCACCCTGGTGTACTTTTCCTGTGCGGACTGCGCAGTGGAGGCCGCGCGTGCTGCCGAGCACGGCGGGCAGGTGTTCCAGCCCAAAATGAGCATCGGTCCCTACGGCTTCATCGCCATCGTCGGCGACACCGAAGGCAACACGATCGGACTGCATTCGATGGCCTGACCCGTTCGCGCAGACCATCAGCGGCCCTGCAGTCGCTGCACCTGCGTCTTGGCCGCCTCGGCGTCCCTGGCGTATTCAGCCAGGTGTCGGTCTCTTTCCTCACTGCGCCATTCGTCGGTCGAGAAGCGACTCAGCGCATAGGACGCGCTGCGGTAGACGGTGCCAACCTGCCGGGCCATCATGACCCGGTCGGGGAACTGGTCGGGCAACAGCAGGAAACCTTCAACGTCCCGCAGTCCCAGCGGAAAGACCGGGGCCTTGTCGCGCAGCAGCGCGCCGAAGACCTGCAGCCGGAACTCCTGAGGTCCGGCTGCAACCTCTTCATTGAACTGCAGCAGCGCAAATGGGTTGCCATTCGCGTCATCCACCCGGGCGGATGCGACATAGCGGCCCGGGCGGCTGACATTGACTTTGAGGTAAAAGTTGAGTGAACCGTTTTCGACCGCCTCCCGGAAACCCGCCCAGGTGGCTGGCACACCCGGTGTGTAGATCACGTCGAAATGCGCGACACCCGACTCGCCGCCCGCCGTGACCTGCGCGAGTACGCGGATGGTGCCCGCGTAGGCGCTGAAACCTTGCTGCGAAGGGCTCAGTTGCGCCGAATGCACACCGTCACCGGCTTGCTGGTCGGCGCCGGAGCCGTTGTCGACAAAAGTCAGCCCGGCCGAGATCAGGGGGACCGGTGTTCGGGTGTCCGGCACCGATTGCGCCGCAGCCCGGGTAACCAGCAGCGGCATGGCGCGTCCCTCTTCATTGACCCCTTCGACGGTAAAGCGCACGGTCTCGGCGCCACTGAGGAAAACCCGTTCCTGGGTGGTGCGCAGGCGCACGCCCCGCACCGGTTCGCCATTGGGCTTGCGCAAGGACACTTCTTCGGCCACCGGCGCAAACGGCCGAACCTGATCGGGGTGCTCCGCGATCGGGCGGGAATCATGCGGATACCGCGTCGCGTCGCGGTAGGCGAGGTAGACCTGCTCGGCCCGCTCATAGCGGCCTTGCCACATGGCCAGTTGCGCCTGCCGTTGCAATTGCCCTTCGGCACTGAAGGGCGCAGCGGGACCACCCCGGGGCCCCGATCCGCCCGGTCCGCCCGCCGTCGCCGCAGCGCCGGCCGCTGCCCCGCTGGAGCCAGCAGCGCCAGAGGCTGCCTTGCCCGACGTGTCAACCGCACCGGCGTCCGCCAGCAGGAAGGCGGCACTGGCTCCCAGGAGCAGCGCCACGGCGCCGCCCAAAAGCCAGGTGTTCGCGCGCGTCAAACCGATGCCGCCCGGCGAAGGCGATCAGTTGGCATTGGCCGCCATGTCGGCGCGCACCTTGGACACCACACCACCCCAGTTGCCGTTGGTGTAGTGGTTGAACGATTCGGTGTCATCGCGGAAAACCACCGAGTGGAAAGACCATTTGGCGCGTCCGCCCTCGTTGGCGGCCGTCCCCAGGGTCAGGTCGTTGCAGAACCAGTCGGACGGGTTGCAGAAGCCCGCTCCACCACTGCCCGACACCCCCCCGGCCGAGTGATAGGCCACGGCCTCGTCATCCTGCCCCGGCAACACGGCCGAGTAAAGTGTGCCGGCAGCCCCGGCATACATATAGAACCATTTGGCCCGGGTCTGGTTGTGGTCGTACATGGCACGGGCCGTTGCGGTCTTGAGGTCGGAGGTAAGCGGATCGGACACTGCCCAGCTGCCCACGTTGGCCAGTTCACTGCCGCCACCCGCACCCGCGGCCACGTTCACCCACTTGATGTTCCAGCCGGTCTGGGTGGTGCCGTCGGTGTTGCCGCAGACACCACTGGCGTTGGGAGTGGCGTTTTTCTTCTGGCGCGCCGTGCCGCCGTACAAGGACAGGGCGTACCCGATCTGCAAGTTGCCGGCACTGTGGGCGGCGATGTAGCACCAGTTGTTGCCGGTGCAATAACAATCGAGCGCGTCGCGAATGCGATAGTTCTGGTCGGCAACGCGGTTGAAACCATCCCAGTTGACCGATTTTTTGTTCACTCCGCCGGCGGTGCCGGATGGTCCCCAATAGGTGAAGTCGGCATGGTTGCCGGGCTGTCCGCCGCCGGTGCGACCGTTGATCCACAACGAATAGTTGGTGGCGTGCAAGGCACCTGCCACACCAGCCAACAAGGCGGTTGCGGCCAACAGGCGACGGGTCGTGCGGTTAGTGACGGGTGAAAGGCGGTGGAACATGTCGGTCTCCTCGGGTCGTAAATGGGAACACGGCAAGACCGGTCGATACCACCCGATCAAAAACGAACGCTCGTGCTTTTTTGATTGTCACTTCGTCGCCCAAGCGACACAACTCGGGTTTACCCTCGGTGTCCTATCGCCGCAGCCATTACAGTCGCGGCCAGCAACGCCGCAAAAGGAATACCCCATGTCCATCACTGTCCCCGTCGACCTGGGCTACGAATTCGAGGTCCGCGCCAAAGCGGCCGATGTCTTTGCCGTGCTCGCCGACGTGCCGCTGTCGGCCAGCCACTTTCCCAAAGTGGAGCAGCTCACCGACCTGGGCAGCGGCGTCTACCGCTGGGACATGGCCAAGGTGGGCACCGAACAGATTCATATCCAGACGATCTATGCGAGCCGGTATGCGAGCAACCGCGCCAAAGGCTCGGTGATCTGGACACCGGTCGAAGGCATAGGCAATGCCCTGGTGGGCGGCAGCTGGGCCATCAAGGGCAAGCGGGGGTCCACGGCGATTCGTCTCGATATCGAAGCCGAGATCACCGTGGATCTGCCCGCGCTGATGAAACCCTTGGTCGAACCGGTGGTCAATGTCGAGTTCGAACAACTGATCGAGCGTTACATCGACAACCTGATCGAGCGCTTCGGCGGCGAGGTGGAATGACCCAGCGGTTATCCCGCCTGGCCGTGGACAAGGGTGTGGAAAAGTACGGGCCAGCACGGTAAGGCTGCGCCAAGTGCTTGATTCGACAGGATTTTCTTCACACTGCCTGCCAAACGGGCAGACCTACGCAGGACGGCGCCGGGGTCATTGCGCCGCATCGCCCCGTCAGCGACCGACTTGCTTGGCACGGAGCCCGTAGAAGGGCTTATTCGACCGGTTCGCCGTCAGCGACCGGCCCCTTGCCCCCCGGCTTGCCCCGCCGCGCCCGCGCCTCTTTCTTCGCCGCGCGCTCGGCGTCGGCGCGCTGGCCGGCTTCGGTCCAGGCGGCAAATTCCTCCGGCGTCTCCAGCGTGATGCGGCCGATCTCGCCCGCGCGGTAGTCCGTCATCACGATTTCGGCGGCCTTTTGCAGGTTCACCCGGCCTTTGCCCAGCAGGGCGCCGCGGCGCTGCCCGATGGCTTCGAGCAAGGCGTCGTCCTTGAGCGCGGCAATCGCCTCGGGCGTCAGCGGCAGTTTGAAGCGCGCCTGCAGACCGGCCGGGTAGTGCTGGCGCAGGTAATCGAGCAGCTCCAGCGCGACCAGGTCATCGTCGTAGGCGTTGCGGCCGATGGCGCCGCTGGCCGCGAGGCGAAAGCCGCTTTGCGGCACGGCGATGCGCGGCCACAACATGCCGGGGGTGTCGTACAGGTAGAAGTCATCCGCCAGCGTCAGGCGCTGCTCCATCTTGGTGATGCCGGCTTCGTCACCCGTCTTGGCCACCTTGCGGCCCACCAGCGCGTTGATCAGCGTGGACTTGCCCACGTTCGGGATGCCGCAGATCAGCACCCGCATCGGTTTGGCCAGCCCGCCGCGTCCGGGCGCCAGTGCCTTGCAGGCCGCGATCAGCGCCTTCACCGGCGTGGCCGCGCCCGCCTCCAGCGCGATGGCGCGGGTGCCGGGCCGGGCGTTGTAGTGCGCCAGCCAAGCCTCGGTGCGCGCCGGGTCCGCCAGATCCTGCTTGCTGAGAATCTTGAGCGTGGGCCGGCCCGCCGTCAGCTCGGTCAGCAGCGGGTTGGCGCTGGAGCCCGGCAGGCGGGCGTCGAGCATCTCGATCACCACGTCGATCTCTTTCACCCGCTCGGCAATCGCCTTGCGTGTGAGGTGCATGTGCCCGGGAAACCACTGAATCGCCATCGTCCGCCTTGTTGTTGCGCTTCGTCCTGCCGCCTGCGGTATGTTGCAGGCATGAAAGCCCCCGATTGTGACGGCCCCGCCTCGGACAACCCTGCCCCGCCCCTGCTGCACTGGCCTGGCCACCCGGACCTGACGCTCGCGCCCGGCCAGACCGTGCTCGCCGCGCTGGAAGCCGCCGGCCTGCCCTGGCCGGCCTCGTGCCGAAACGGCACCTGCCGCACCTGCATCGGCCGCCTGGCCGCGGGCCGGGTGCGCCACACCATCCCCTGGCCCGGCCTGTCGGCCGACGAAAAGGCCGATGGCTGTTTTCTGGCCTGTGTGGCGGTTGCGGACGACGACGTGACGCTGGCCGGGCCGGGGGCGTAGGCGAGCAGTCCCGGGCGGAGCAAGAACGCTCACCACCGCCGCCAACACCGCCATCGCCGAAATTCCGGCCCAAAACAGCCGATACCCAGCATGGAGAGGTGATGGTTTGCTATTGATGCAGTAGCGCGCTTCCTCAGCCGCCCTTGGCGCGTGCACTCCCCCTTGTTCAATGACAAGGCCAGATCGGCTGTTCGGCTCCCCTTTCCGCCCTGGCG
>ERZ761607.505-NODE-505-length-67708-cov-36.729443_pt1 | contig 67708 bp, 32 predicted proteins | sample MGYA00511164_ERZ761607 | MGnify/ENA primary metagenome ERZ761607 (study PRJEB28899, sample SAMN02445080) | bioreactor sludge metagenome | biome: EBPR sludge | place: Australia: Brisbane, Thorneside Wastewater Treatment Plant | collected 2011-06-22 ...
CACGCACGGTTCTGTGAGAGGCTTGAGCTGAAATGCTCTTGCCTACTTGACCCCGGAAACGTTGTGCGTCATTTTTATGGACACCTAAAATTAATGGTTTGTAGAATTCACCATCCTGCAATATTAGAACTATGGCGAAACCTCGTTATACCTAATAAAAAACGAACAAAATAAAATTTTGTTATAACATTAGCTTTCAGAGTTTTGCCAGAAGAAAATTTTGCGGTGTAACACTTTTCGTATGCACCAAAAAATCCCTAAACCGTCTTAAAGAATTGCAAGATAAGCCGTCTTCCGTCGTCTTCAAATTGGACATCATCTGCCCAATACCGTATCAAAAAAATACCACGTCCTGAATCTTTCAACAAATTTTCTGGCGCAAGCGGATCTGGTAATGTTTCGGGATTAAATCCCTTTCCTTGATCTTGGATAACCAATTCAACCCTATGTGGTGTATCTAATAGCGTAAAAGTTACTTTTTTCTCGGATTGGTAGCCATTCCCATGTTCCATTCCATTAATAAATCCTTCTGTCCCGGCTTGGTAAATACGTTCGGATAATTCGGGTGGCCACGCAAAATCCGTTGCACAAACCTGAAGCATCGCCAGAATCACCGAAGCATATTCCGCTTTACTGGCCAATAACAAATGCACCAAAGCTACTTTTTCAAGTGCAGGATCAATCTTAGAGCGTGGTATAGTATTCATTCATTTGCATCAATACGCCCGACATTACCTTGGCCAGTTCTCTGGTAAGTAAACGGCGATCGAAGCGCTCTACAAACCCGACATCAGGACGAGGCAACGCCCGCTTTCGCCATAAATCGTAATACTGCTCAATAGCCCTTGAGGTTGCACGAATGTCATTCGGTTCCACGACTACGCCTGCGCCATAGGCGCGAATTTGATGGGCTTCTTCGCCCTCTGGTACCAATCCCAGAATAGGTTTTTGTGTACCAAAGTATTCGTATAATTTACTTGTGGACATTTTTTCCACATGGGGTTGATCGCCCAAGGTCATCCACAACACATCTGCCAGCCATATTTTTTGTACCGCCAATCGGTGTGGAATATATCCTTCAAAGACAACATGGTCTTCGAGTTTTAGTTTTTGAACCAATTCCGGGCCGCCTTCGGGTGTCAGCCCAACAAATTCAGCCAATACGTGATGCGCCGCATCCGGGCGTCGGTTGATAAAATCCTGAAAAGCATGTAAGAATGTGTCTGGCTTTTGCACATCGTAAAACATGCCCGAATACACAAAGCGCATGATTCCATCCATATAGGTTCCATGCACCGGAAAGTCCTCTGGATCAAAGCCATGTGGAATAATTTGGATGGTATTGTATCCACCCGCACCAGTATGACGTTGGATGAGGCCTTCTTTGATTCCCCGATTGATGGTTACAAGCCGCGAGGCATGTTTTACGACTTCGGTTTCAAGTTCCAAGTGTTTCCGCTTGTGGCGTTGGGTAGGCATCTTGAGTCGCGAATTATCTAACCACGGTTCGCGAAAATCGGCGATAAACGGTACACCACTATACTGACTCAATTCCATCGCCACCAGATGGACAGTGAAAGGAGGTGCAGTGGAAAAAATCATATCAAATCGTTTGTTGTCCAAAATTTTTTTTCCCGCCTCAACCGCATCCGCTTTCCAACCGATTTTGGAATCCGGTATCATGGCCCACCCACTCAACCAAGACCATTTTCTCTGTACCGAAGCTCCCGGCATCGTAATAGTGGTTCCTTTCTTAAACAAACGATTTAAGTCTTTTGAAGCAACTCGATGAATGGGGACATCGGGAATTTCTTCCATCAAACTTTCATCGTAGGCATAATACCCCTGAGGTTCTACGGTTAATACTTCTGGCTCCCAACCAAATTGGGTAAGGTATTTGACGAATTTGGTGATGCGCTGCACACCACTTCCACCCATTGGAGGGAAATAGTAGGCAATCACCAATACGCGCAGGTGAGGCGTTTCCGGGATCATATTGGTAGCGAAGTTGGTGGTGAGGGTTTGAACACGGACTAAAGGTAGGAATTATTACAAGGACAACACAAGCAAAAAAGCCTATCTTCTGGAACTATAATTAGGCGCTTCTTCCGTGAGTATGATGTCGTGGGGATGGCTTTCTCGGATTCCGGATGCGGTGATACGAATAAAGCGGGCTTCCTCCCTCAGGTCTGGAATCGTGGGACAGCCACAATACCCCATTGCAGCCTGAAGGCCGCCTTTCATTTGAAAGATCACCTCGCTCAGTGTACCTTTATAAGGAACTCGACCTTCGATACCTTCTGGCACTAATTTCTTGATGTCGTCTTCGGCATCTTGAAAATAGCGATCTTTGCTTCCTGCTTTCATTGCTCCTAGGGATCCCATTCCGCGGTATGTTTTAAATTTACGCCCTTCGTAGAGTACCGTATGTCCAGGGCTTTCATCCACTCCTGCAAATAAGGAACCAATCATCACGGTATCCGCACCGGCAGCAATGGCTTTAGGGACATCTCCCGTTAACTTTATCCCACCATCTGCAATAACGGGAATACCATACAAAGCTGCTGCCGCTGCGCAGTCCATCACCGCCGTGAATTGCGGTACTCCTACCCCAGCAATGACGCGAGTTGTGCAAATAGAACCTGGACCAATACCCACCTTCACGGCATCTGCTCCCGCTTCTATCAAATCGCGGGTACCGGAAGCCGTTGCGACATTACCAGCGAGCACTTCCAAATTCCCATATGTTGCTTTAATTGCCGAAACCATTTTCAACACGCCTTCCGAGTGACCATGAGCAGTATCCACTACCACAAAATCCACTTCCGTCTCCACAAGGGCTGCTACACGCTCTAAGGTATCGGGAGTAACGCCCACCGCTGCACCCACCCGTAGTCGTCCATGGTCGTCTTTGCAGGCATACGGATGTGCTTGTTTTTTCTTAATGTCCTTGAACGTAATTAAGCCTTTTAACATCCCGCGTTCGTCCACGACGGGTAATTTTTCGATTTTATATTGCTTAAGTAGATCCTCGGCAATGGCCAACGACGTACCAACAGAGGCCGTTCTTAGCGGAGTATGCGTCATGATTTGTGCCAGTTTGGTTGACGCAGTCGGCTCGAACCTAAGATCTCGGTTGGTGACAATACCCAATAGAATCCGATTTTCGTCCACCACTGGAATCCCACCGATGGAGAACTTGGCCATAAGTTCTTTTGCATCTTTTACGGTATTTTCCGGACGCAAGGTAATCGGATCTAAAATCATCCCACTTTCAGAGCGTTTGACACGACGTACCTCTGCTGCCTGACGTTCGATCGTCATATTTTTGTGCAAAATCCCCACACCACCTTCACGTGCTATGGCAATGGCCATTTGAGACTCGGTCACAGTATCCATTGCAGCAGAGAGAAAGGGAATATTTAGGTGGATTTTTTTGGTGAGACGTGTTTTCAGGTTGGCGTCACGGGGGAGTACATTAGAGCGTCCAGGAAGTAGTAACACATCATCGTAGGTAAGCCCTTCACAGATAATTTTGGATGACACGGTTTTATAGATTTATGTTCGTGAAATAATTATACTTTCAGGTAGGGTTGAAGCAGTTTATACCATGCAAGATACCCGAGACCATTTAGATGCAGTCCGTCGTGTGTCCATTCTGGCCGTAGCTGCCCAGTTACATCAACGAGTTTCATAAAAACATCTACGATTTCTATGTGATGGATGGAACAAAAGGCGCGAAGGTTGTGGTTGATTCGCTGGATTTTTCGGTTAAGTGTTTTGCCATGATACGAACTATGCAAAAATTTTTCGCCATGGATAGGTAAAAGCGAGTGCCAGATCACTGCTTTATTTTCTTTTTTTAAGAGGAGCAAAAGACCCTTGAGGCGGTCTTCAATGGTTTCGGGCGATGCGCCGGCAATCAGGTCATTTATTCCGATGAGTACCACCACTTTCTCTGGGTTACAAGCAAGGCTTTCCCGAATACGGCCCTTTAAGCCCTCGATGGTATCACCAGATATCCCCCGATTTACCACCCCCAAGTCCTGCCCCAACTCGGCCCAGTCACCAATATCGGTTAAAGAGTCTCCCAACAAGGCCACCCGACAAGGCTTGGTTTGCAAGGCAAAAAAGGTTACACGATCTTTATAATAGGCCGTAGCACCCGTTTTACGTTTCAATACGTATTGCGATAAGATCTCTTGTATGTCACCGGTTGAACATTGTCTTTGCATCCACCACCCCATAATGGCAAGCGCAAAAAGCAAGATTACCCAAATCCAACAGCGTTTATATATTTGAGTGACCATTAATCTGATTACCGGAGTTTGACCAATCTTCGTAGTTGCCGCACCTCTGCGGGTGTAAGGTGTCGCCATTTGCCTCGGCGCAGTCCTTCGACAGTTAGTCCCGCATAGCGCACCCGTTCCAAAAACTTCACCTCGTGACCTACCACTTCGAGCATACGCCGGATTTGTCGGTTTTTCCCTTCATGAAGTTTAATCCCGATCTTGGTACGCTCAGGGAGGGCTATATAATCAGCTTCGTCCATTTTTGCCCAGCCATCTTCTTCCAATTCAACCCCCTCCATCAATACCTCCAACGTAGATGGTTTCACACTTTTAGCGGTCTCGGCAAGGTAATACTTTTCTATTTCGAATCTTGGGTGCATTAATCGGTTTGCCAGTTCGCCATCATTTGTCAGCAACAACACGCCCACCGTGTCACGATCCAGCCGCCCGACGGGATAAATACGAGCATGGTGTTTTTCGGGTAGCACCACCAAGTCCATGACCGTTCTTCGTCCCCGTTCGTCCTCCACTGTTGTAATGGTATTTTCCGGCTTATTCAGCAAGATATAGAGGTAGTTCTGAGGGGTCAAGGTTTTACCATTCATCACCACCCGATCTCCGGGCGTTACCATCACACCCATTTCAGTTACCACCTGATTGTTCACAGAAACTTGTCCCGATGCAATTAATTCGTCTGCCTTTCTCCGTGAAGCCACCCCAGAAGCCGCAAGATAGCGGTTTAGGCGCATTGGCTCGGTAATGGCCTCACCCAACGGTTTTTGGCCGGATTTATCCCCTTTCTTAGGCACACGTTTCATCGGGCGTGCGGCACGCGGTTTAGGCGTTCCGGCCGCTTCTATCCTACCCGATATTTTTTTAGGGTGGTTTCCGGAAGAAAAATCAGCGGATGGAGGGTTCTTGGATGGCATGTAATTGGGGTTGTTTGGCTTCGTGGGCTTCAATTTTTTCTAATTTGATTAATTCCTCTCTCTCCATCTCGAATGCAGGATCCTTTAACAACTCCTCGACCTCGCGCAACTGGGGCAAACCAGAAAGATCCGCAAGACCAAATTGTTCAAGAAAAAAAGTTGTTGTGGTGTATAATAAAGGATGCCCTACGGCATCGCTTCGACCAGCCACTTCAACAAATCCGGTTTCCAATAATCGCCGGAGTGCATAATCCGAATTTACGCCCCGGATAAAGTCTATCTCTGGTTTGGTTACAGGTTGTTTATAGGCCACAACTGAAAGGGTCTCCATAACCGACCGAGAGAGTTTTTGGATTGTCCGAGTCGCGAAAAGAGTACGGAGAAACGGGGCTACTTCAGGAATGGTTGCCATACGGTATCCGCCCGCCCATTTTTCTATCCGTAACGCACTTCCCATACTTGCATAACGGATATTAATTCTTTCTACGGCGGCTGTTAATGCCGTTTCATCAGGTACTGTTTGCATACCCGTTGAGCGGGCAACTACATCCGCAAAAACGGCAAATGTCATGGGTGTATCTGAAGCAAAGACCAAACCTTCAATAGCCCGATCCAAAGCCGTTTCGGATAGGTCTAACAATGTGGCATGACTGACAATTTCCACAGGACGAATGGATTCTTGAATTTTGATTTATCTTGATAAGCTACAAAAAGGAGATAAACATGTTTGCATATTCTTCGGGAAATACCCACCCCCCCAGAACCCTTCACAAAATGTTCCCAACAACAAAACCATACAAAAACTCCTGAATTGCGCACCCAAAGGCAATGACCGTTATACCTTTTTCATTCCGTAAAACCTAACTTTCTACTATTTTGATGTCGCTCCTACGGAGCTCTTCTTAATGATAGGTAAAAATATCCCCGAATCTAAGGTGCATCGTATGTCTCATTGGCATTTTTGAAATGCACCCTTTCAACAGAGCGCTTCTTTCCTCGTTTCATGTGGCAATATTCACAAAATTATTGTATCTTGGTTGGTGAGAATGTTCATCTTTGTTGGAAAAATTGTGATTGATAACTCCAATTATACCAAGGTGGACATATTTTCATTCACCGCCTAAAACTTTAGGCAACTTCTATATAAAGATTATCTTCTTAGCAGGCTGCACAATCACTTCTTCGTCATTGCCAATAGAAAAGGAGGGTTTTGTTTATTTAGAAATTGGTATTGAATCACTTCCCCTGTTTGTGCTGGTAGGTTTGTAAAAAAGCGTAATACTTCCGCTGCCTCCTTTGCGCCACCCATATGGCCTGGATAGGCAACCACTGTCAACAGACCACCGACACGTAATAATTCTATGGCCTGTTCCAAAGCAGAAATGGTTGTACCTGATTGGGTGATCACCGTTTTATCGCCCCCTGGTAAATACCCCAAATTAAACATCACCCCTGAGACACTCCCAACGGCTTCTTCCCCCATGATTTCCCGCATTTTCGCATGACTCTTCAAGACAAATGAATGGTTTGAAGCATTTGGAAATTGGCGCTCAAACCGTCCTATGGCTGCTTTAAGCGCAGTCTCCTGTATGTCGAACCCCCAGATAAAACCCGTAGTTCCCACTTGTTGTCTAAGAAAAAGGGCATCGTATCCGTTCCCCAGTGTCGCATCAATGGCTACATCGCCCTCCTTCAGTACTTTAGTCATTAGACTTTTAGTAAAGTCTAAAATTCTTGGCAATACCTGTTCGGCTTCTTTCATAGCTTAATAACCTGTTTTTTTGCGTAATGTAGTAAAAACGACATCATCCACCTTCCAAATTTATGATAATGTTACCTCCTCTTTTTCTACCATTGCCTACTGCTGTGGACAGAAGTTATTCCATCTATTTTCAGCAATTAACCGACTTGCCAAACCTGATGCAGGCGCACGGGCTAAAAAACCCTCAACTGGGCATTGTAACCGACAAACATGTCGAGAAAATATATCGTCGAAAAGTGGAGGCCGCCTTGATTGCCAAGGGTTATCAACCAAGGTGGATTGTTTTTCCTGCCGGTGAAACCACCAAGTCGCTCAACCATTTGTCGGCTATATATGATCATTTCTTGGGTTATGCGGACCGTAGAACCCCCTTGATCGCATTAGGAGGTGGCGTTATTGGAGACCTTACGGGATTTGCAGCGGCCTCTATTTTACGAGGTGTTCCCTTTATTCAAGTTCCGACTACCCTTATGGCTCAAGTAGATAGCTCTATTGGTGGAAAAACCGGCATTAACCATACTGTCGGGAAAAATCTGATTGGTGCATTTCACCAGCCCAGCTTTGTATTGTGCGACGTAGACACCGTCCAGTCACTGCCTGTCCGAGAATGGCACAGTGGATTGGCTGAAGTAGTTAAACATGCCCTCATTACTGATGAAACCCTTTTTGACACCTTGGTTTTGGAGTGGGATGCGGTTCTAAACCGAACACCTGAAGTAATAGCGCCCCTCATCCGTAGGTCAGTTGAAATAAAAGCGGAAATAGTGTCCAAAGACGAAACAGAGCAAGGCATACGGGCCTACCTTAACTTTGGGCATACTTTTGCACATGCATTGGAACAGGTAACCGCTTATAAAACGTTTTTACATGGCGAGGCGGTAACCATTGGCATGATTGCTGCGTTATATGTGAGCAAGTACCAAAATCCCGAATTCCCTTTTGAAAAGGCATTAGACTTAGTAAAGGCATTGCCTATATCGGCTGCCATCAAAGACTTAGACCTTCAATCTTTGACGGAAGCCATGAAAGTTGACAAAAAAGCACAAGCTGGGAACATACGCCTTGTTCTACTTTCTAATATTGGAACGGCTTATATCACCCAAGACATTGACCCCAAGGCTATCCAAGCGGCCTGGATGTTTGCATTGTCTTCCTTTTGAGCAATTTTTAACAGATGGGAAACCAAACACGGCAATTGGTTTAAAACGCCAATATACACCCGTGAATGCTTGTTTACTGTCTTCCGTCTATGTCCTTTATAACCAGACGCAAAGTCATTTTATTATCCTAAGACTCACCGTTGCCGTTTAGACACATATACCGTGCCCCCTTTCGTTTATTTCGCCTAATATTTTTTCTGGCGACGGTTTGTTTACTTCTGTATTGGGGACTAACCCGTACCCGTGTTGGTAGAGAGGCCCTCCGAGAACAATTAATACAGGTTTTCAATCAGGAATTCAAAGGCAGCATCGAGATCGGGAAATTACAAGGCAATCTGTTAAATGAACTTTTTGCTACACGGATTGTCCTAAAAACTCCTACGGGTAAGGTTGTTGCCACGATTGACTCGCTTGTTGCCTCGCCCGATTGGTGGAGTATGCTCGAACAGACGATTTCAATCAGGCAGGTCACTTTATTCCGACCTAATATTACCATGCATCAGCATCATTCAGGCATTTGGGACATTCTCTCTGTCTTTGAGCCACGCAACAAACGCACCCCAAACCCGAATCGGATTCCATGGAATTTCACTTCTGCCGAAATCAACCTTAGACAAGGTATTATCCAAACATCAAGCGACGCCTCTCCCCCGAGAATCGTACAAGAAGGCCAAATCTTTGATTTTACCCACACCAAGATTTCTGACCTGAACCTAAGTGCGTCTTTAGATTGGCGTAAACCCTATAAATTAATAGACCTAACAGGACTTTCTTTTCAGCTTCCGAAACAAGGTTTCACGCTTCGGAAAGCGGAAGGACAATTGTTATTTGACGAAAATCAAGCCATTTTAAACCATTTCTTCCTTCAGGCTGGAGGCTCCTCAATCCGACTCAGGGCTTCTGCACGTGGTAACTCTTTTGCTGCGAAACCGTTCAATCTGGCCTTGTTTAAAAATGCCCCTTTTCAAATAAATCTTCAACAAGCAGATATCCGGGCCAATGACTGGAAAACACTTTTCCCTAAATCCCCCTTACAGGACCTGACCATTGCCTTAAAAATTCGTGGGCAAAATCCATCATATACCCTTGAAAATATTGCTTTTCGCCAAGGCGAGACCATATTCTCAGGAAGAGGGGAAGCCACTACATATCGGGATTCTGTGTCCTTCCGGTTAGGGATTATGGATAACCTCCTCTCGGTCCCGGATCTCGAACGGTGGTTGCCCAATGCTGGTTTGGCCTCTTTCCGTCATCTTCGAAAGGTAAACATTTCATTAGAGGGCGGCGGACAAATGGGTCTTACCAATCCGGATTTTTCCTTTAAGAGCAACCTCCGTATCCGACATCCACAGACGGGAGAGATCAATGGATTTGCCCATCTACGAAAATCAGGCAATTCCCCCTTGTTCTATAAATTAGACCTTAATACGAACCGCCTCAATTTGGGATTTGCCCTACAAAATCCGCAGTTAACCTCACGTATTACGGGGTTATCACGAATTGAAGGTTACGGGACTCGCTTGGAAGATTTTGATGCAAAGGTTTTCTTACGTCTTCGTGATGTTGCTTTTGATCGGTATAAAGCGGATTCCTTGCGATTGGATGGCCGTATTAAGAATCGTCAATTTGATGGATTGGCCATGCTGGCAAAAGAAGGAGGCTATGTCCAAACAACGGGGAAAATAAACTTACAGCGTCCAAGACCCAGTTTTGATGTCCGCGCCGAAACAGAGCGGTTTAATATTGGGTGGATTGACCCCAAAGCTGACATCACCACCCGATTAACCGGAAGAATTGAGCTAAACGGTTCGGGCAGTAAACTTTCCAATTTCCAGGGTCGCGCCATTTTGGACTTAAAACCTTCTCTATTCGTGGTTAAAGGGAAAGAAACCCGTACCACCGAACTTTTTACCACCCTCAATGTCCGTGAAAATGCCCAAAAAGGAATCAATCTGGAAATTTCTGGAGATCTGGCTACGGTTTCTTTACAAAGTGGCTACAAATTGGATGTCTTTCTGGAAATGGGTCAGTATTGGCTTAATGCCATTAACAGAACCATTACGACTGAAAAAGCAAAGAGATTTCGGCCAGATTCCTCTCAGACGTTACCGGTGATGAATTTGGCGGCCATAGATTCAGAACGAATCAAGATGGCCCACAAAATGGGCCCACATCCCCTAGATCGGCTTCCAAAACTGACCGAGGCATACGTAAAAATTAAGCGCGGAGCCTTCCTTACCAACCTGATACCCAATTTTCCCTATTTTGACGATTCCGTGGAATTGACGTGGCGCTCACTTGGAAGCCCCAATACCAGTTCTGTGGAACTAAACATTCGTGGAGATTCCTTATCTGCTGGTACTGCCCGCTTAAAAAATTTTGACCTTACTTTTTCTGCCGATAGCAAGTATGCCTACAACCTAACGAACAACCTTCAGGCTTCCGTTATCGGGCGATTGGACAGTATGGTTGTGGCAGGGCAAAGCTTTGGCAAGACCAATCTTGAATTCAGTTACCAATATGGTGGCGGACAATTATACCTGACTTCCTCGAACCTTGCCAAATTAGGTGTATTCCGAACATGGGCCAATCTTGACTTATTGCAAGATAAAAATCGCCTTACATTTGTGGAACTTTCCTTGTCTTCGCCAACTTATGAATGGCGCATTCCAAAAGATCAGGTTATTGATTTATATGCCGATGCCCTGATATTGAATAACTTGATGGTGGAACGGCTCGACAACAACCCTCAGATGCCCAACCACACCATTCGCGCCAATGGCATTGTATCCGCTTTGCCAGAAGATGAGGTTAATGTCTATGTAGAGAATATTGATATCGGCGATTTAACCCGCAGCCTGAAAGGGCGCGATAAGTTTGATGGTACACTACAAGGCGAATTCTCTGTACGCAAACTCTTCCAATCTCCAGATCTGAACGCCGCCATCACGGTTGAAAACAGTGTCTTGAATGGTACCGATTTTGGAACGTTGCGCTTATGGGGGAATTTTGAGCCTTCGGATAATGTCCTTGCCTTTAATTTACAGGCCCGGCAACCTCTGCAAACCAGCTTTGGGGTACGGAACAACGATATAGACGCCTCCGGAAGAATCGGACTACCCACTGGCAGCAAAGACAAAGGAAATCGGAATCCGGGATTTATTGACGTGGCCTTAGACTTACGGCGCTTAGACTTGTTCTTCTTCAAAACCTTATTTCCGAACGAAATTGACCGCGTGACAGGTTGGGGCTATGGTGCTGGAACCATACGCGGCAATTTTGAGAAGCCCCTTTTTGAAGCAGACTTATTCTTGGTAGAAAGTAATTTTTTAGTCCCCTATTTTAATTTAGAATACGGTCTTTCTGGACCTGTTTCGGTGGATGAGCGTGGGATACACCTCAATAACATGTCCATTGCAGATAGGACCGGAGGCAAGTCTGGCGTTAACGGTAGCATTTTGTTTAACAATTACGACTTCTTTTCGTTGGATGTGGACTTTAACTTAGACAAATTACAACTCATTAATGTGGGAGACTCTAAAGACCTGTATTGGTACGGATACATTTGGGCTTCAGGTCCTGCTTCGATAAAAGGTCCGCTTTACAAAGCATTTATTGACGCACCAGATCTTACCACCACGCCCAATAGTCAGTTGTTTATTCCGATCACTGGGAGCGGCTTAAGTAATGATGAAGTGTTTATCACCTTCACCGACTCATTGGGGCAAGTGCCTAAACCTGTCAAACGCCAAAATCTGCTTTCCGGGCGCGGGACAGGAGAACGAACTTTCCTTGATGGACTGGAGATGAATGCCAATATCCGAGCACCTTCTGGCTCTACAATTCATCTGGTCTTTGACCCTCTCCTCAACGATGTCATCCATGCTGTTGGGTTTGGGGAATTACAGATGCAATACGTTGATGCCAGTTTTAAGATGTTCGGAGATTTTAATGTAGAATCCGGAGATTATCTTTTTACGGCCTTCGATATCTTCCGAAAGCCGTTTAAACTTGAACGTGGTGGACGTATGACATGGTCCGGAGATCCGATTAATGCCAACTTGGCCATCCCTGCTTCTTACAAAACGAATGCTCGAACGGATGGCCTTGAAGGTATTTTGCCCGGATTAGATACCCAAAGCGTTTCCCGGATCCCAATAAAAGTAGGGATGGACATTACAGGAGATGTCAATTCACCCATTGTAGATCTACGATTAGCAATTGATCGCGACCAACGTGCTGGAGAATTTGGCAACTATACAGGTCTTGAAACGGAATTTAACCGAGAAGACCGAGCCACCTCGTATGCATTTAGTGTATTGCTGACCAATTCATTTTCTCTGGCCTCTGCAATTATCAACCCGAACAGTCCTAACGCCACTGTCTCGGAGGCCGGACAACAAGTTGTATTTACCAGTTTGGCTCAGTTGGTATCGGCTTATCTAAACCGTGTGGTAAACCAAGTAATTCCCAATGCCGACATCAATCTCGGTATTTATCAAGGAAAAGACATCACCCGCTTAAACGAGTTGGGGCTTCAGGCAGGCATTGCACTGCGTTTGTTTGATGAACGCATTGTAATCCGTGGCGAAGGCATCGTACCTAATTTTGACAATACAGACGGAGCCATTCAAAATCAATTCAGCGGCGAGGTCGTTTTTGAATATAAGATCTCACCATACATCTCTATAGAGGCATTTTACCGCAAAAATGATCGTCTTCTGGGAACCAATGATGTAGTGTCAGGGGAATCTGTAGGCATTGGTTTTAACTTACAACGTACATTTTCCAATTGGAACAAAATATTCAAACGAAAAAAACGCAAAACAATCGTGCCCCGTCCAGACAGCAGCTTTACAACATTTGCCCATCCGTCTGTTGTTCGGCAATAACACTTTTATTGATTTTAACATGAAGCCAGAACCCCATATCATCCGCAATTTAATATTAACCGTTCTTTCTAAGAACAAGAACCAATCCTTTCGTCCAAAAGATTTAGCCAAAAGGCTCAACATCCGAGACCAGAAAGCCTATTTAATTTTCCAGAAGCAACTCTCAGAATTGGTTGCGGAAGGTCATCTTGCAAAAGTTTCCGGTGGAAAAATCCAGTTTCAGGATCGGATGCCTCATCTTCAGACAGGCACCCTTTCGGTACACCCACAAGGCTTTGGCTTTGTTACAATCGAGGGAATTGAAGAGGATATTTACATTCCACAGGGGCTTTTAGGCTACGCCATAGATGGCGATACCGTAAAAATAAGTCTTTTTGCGCCTAATCGCAGGAGTAGTCGCAGGCAGGAAGGCCGAGTAGAAGAAGTTGTATCCAGAAAGCGGACACAAACCGTTGGAACCCTTATAGAAGATGAAGAAGACGGCCTTCGGTACGTGCGGCCACAAGACCCGCGCTTACTTTCCGACGTATTAATCAGCCCGAAAGACCCAACAGATGCCCAAGATGGAGATGTTGTATTGATATCAATGGAACGCTTTAATCAGCATTTAGGCGTTTTTGAAGGGAAAGTCCTCCAACGCATTGGCAAGTCTGACGACCCAACCGTACAAGTGCTTTCTTTGGCCCTTTCTCGTGATATTAGGGCCAATTTCCCGCTGAGTGTCATAGCGGCAGCCGAAGCCATCCCCCTTGAAATCCCGGAATCTGAGCAAGTTCGTCGGCTGGATCTACGTCAGAAGCGCGTTTTCACCATAGACCCATCTGATGCAAAAGACTTTGACGATGCACTACACATTGAGCAACTGGATGATGATCGGTTTGAGGTTGGGGTACATATTGCGGATGTAAGCTATTATGTTCAGCCACATTCCACACTTGACAATGAGGCATCACTACGTGCAACCAGTGTCTATTTGGTGGACAGGGTTATCCCCATGTTGCCCGAAAAACTTTCGAACGGTGTTTGTTCTTTACGCCCAAATGAAGACAAACTTACTTTTTCTGTATTATTCAATATAAATAAGCGCGGAGAATTACAATCCTACAAGATTATTGAAACCATTATACATTCAAAGCAACGTTTTACATATGAAGAGGCCCAAGCAATATTAGAAGGAACAGACCCCACACACCCTTTTGCACCCGACGTTTCTCTTGCTTGGAACATTGCGGCACATTTACGAAATGACCGCTTTAGGAATGGATCTGTCCGCTTTAATCGGCCTGAAGTTAAAGTCAAACTTGCAGACGACGGTACTCCATTAGAGGTGTATGCAAAAATAATGAAAGAGGCCAATTGGCTCATCGAGGAATGGATGTTGTTAGCAAATAAAGTAGTGGCCATTCACATTAATCACGCTTTTAAACAAGTTCCTCCGTTTATTTATCGTACCCATGATGCGCCGAATGCAGAGCGCATGGTTCAATTGGCGGAATACCTAAAACTTTTTGGCTACGTGATGCCACATACAGGCGGCAACATCCGTGCAGAAGACCTAAATGCAATGATGGCACAGGTTCATGGAAAACCGCAAGCACTTTTGATTGAAGATGCAGCCCTACGTGCGATGTCTAAGGCCAAATACACGGTTGAGAATATTGGGCACTACGGACTTGGTTTCCCCTTTTATAGCCACTTCACTTCACCGATACGGCGTTATCCTGACTTAATTGCCCACCGGTTACTAAAGCGTTACGCTATTCCAAATGCCACTTTACCGGATGAAGACCAACTTCGTGCGGCTTGTTTACATTGTTCCACCAAAGAAAAAGAAGCTGAGGAGGCCGAACGCGAGTCTGTCCGTTTAAAACAGGCGGCCTACATGCTCCAACATGTCGGATCCGAGTACGACGGAGTGATTAGTGGTGTAACCAATTTTGGTATCTATGTTACGCTCACCGAATTGTTGGTAGAAGGAATGATCCCACTTCGCGATCTGGACGATGATTTCTACGACTACGATGAGAAGCGCTATTGCCTCACTGGCAGACGCCATCGTAAAACGTTCCGAATTGGTGAGCCTATACGTGTTCTGGTAGCAAAAGCAGACGTAGATTCCAGAAAGATTGATTTGGCCTTAGTTGGTTCAGTTACGTCTTCTGCTAAGTCCAAGGGTCGTCTTCACAAAAGTTAGCACTGCTTCCAAGACATAGTGTTAGAATGACTTGTCTGCTTGGTCCGCTGCATGATGTAGTTCAAAAATATATTCCCCTTCGCCGTACACTCTCTTCCTGAGTGTACGGCGTTTATCATTATGGCAACTGCCTTTTCTATATTGGTCGTTTGTCGGTCTCCTCTTGTGGGGGGTTACAAAAAATAGAAGGCAAAATTGCAAATAATAACACATTAGAAAATATGGAGTTCCGAAAAGTTTGCACACATTGTGGGGTGAGGAGATGTGTAAAAGGCTGCGCAGGCGATGCATCATCTGGTGATGATGTCCTTGTTTTGTATGATTCAGATGTGGCGATTCTTCCCGATCAGACGCTTGATCTTATACAAAAAATGACAGCGGATCATCCCCGCGAGTGGAGGAAATTGCGTTACGCAGCCATATTTTGTTTTTGCGACGCCGGATCATCAAAGTGTTATGGAGTTGTGCATGGACTCTTTTCGGAGCTTGCTATAGTTCAGACTTGCAGCTCGTAGGCTTCGTCGTTGGTGAGGTTGAGTAGCTTCTGTAGTTTGATTACGTCTGCGGGGGTGATGTGGCCCATTTCTGCAAAGGCGACGATATATCCGTAGCGTGCATAGGCACGGGATTTATCTGACAGGAGATCGGCGTCCTCTTCTATGGTACCTTTTATACGCTCAAATTCTGTCATGGCTCTATCTTTGTTAGTGTGTTGGTCTTCTGCTCTAGTATCCATATCGTGATTGGGTACTACAGGGATAGTATCTCTAGTTTACGAATGATTCGCGGTTTAGTTTCTGGGTCTAATTCGGATTCAGTATTTAGTAGATAGTACTGGCTTTGAAACCTGCCCGCCTCGCGCGACTTGTAGATTAGCCTCTCGAAGGCGCGGGGGTTGGTAGAGTCAGTGGTTTTAATGTCACAGTCTCGTCCGTTCCAGATCATGTCCACACTGCCGCCGCGCGCATTTTTTTGTTCTGTATTGAACAAAGCTATGTCCCCATGCTCATCTGTCAAATCGTACAAAAACACGCAGCTTTGATATTATACAAGTTGCACCAAAAAAAAACGGGCACCTCATTTACAGAAGTACCCGTTATCGCATTACAGTTCACTACTTATTTCAGTAGCGTCATTTTCTTCGTAAGGATGGTATTACCAACAGTCAGTCGATAGAGGTAGGTACCACTTGGCAAATTGGCCGCATCGAACGTCGCTTCGTGACGTCCGGCATTCATAAAGCCATCCACCAACGTAGATACACGCTTGCCGAGCAGGTCGTACACTTCCAGGCGAACCTTTGTGGCTTGCGGCAATTCAAAACCGATACTAGTGGAGGGATTAAATGGGTTTGGATAGTTCCCATTCAGGGCCACTGTTGTTGGCAACTCATCCGAGGCTTCGTTCGGTACACCAATCTTTCCGAAGCGTACATCAGTGATCTTCATCGAGAACGGTGTATTTGCACTACGACCACGCATATACAGCGCCAGCAGGTTTACATCCGTAGCACTTGCCTTGAACTGGCCACGCACGCCATTTGCACGGGCAAATTCAGAGAAGTTAATGGTGTACTTCCGCATGACAGGGGTCAATGATATCGTCTTGCTAAAGTGGTCCCAAGTATTGATACCCACTTTTTGCAATTGTACATCTACTGTACCCGAACCGGAGGCATTGAATGTAATGAAGTCATAGGAACTAACATTAACTGGCGAACCACCGGGACGCAGCGTGCGATACATACTTACCCAGTCTGATACGGTACCACTGATTTCGGCAGCCCGATTGAGGTAATAATATCCGCTCACTGGTACATAAGAGGCTTGTGCACTGGTATTAAATAGGCTCACATTCGCATTACCAAGGGAACTATTGTACGCCCAAGTACCATCTGCAAAGTAGAGTTGGTCTTTGGTAGCGGTTTTGTTGTTCGAGACCACAAACGGTGCATCGTAAATTGGATCGTTCACAAAATCGCCATTAATGTCCACATTGGCTTCAACGCTTACATTAATGCCCGTCGGGAGCGGAATGCGAATACTGGCCGTTTGTGCATTGGCAGCGGGGACTGTTTCGCTAGTACGGATTTTTCCGGTTAGCACCATTTCCGTTGCCCCTACATTATTTACAACGTCTAACATCAATTTTCCACTCTCATAGCGTCCAGACTTGATGTACACATCTGGCAATTCGGGTTTGTTTTGTGCCGTATTCAGATACGTAATTGGCCCTTGTACTGCCATCCTGCTCAACAGGTCTTTCAACAGGAATTCAGCATAGTTTGGCACCGAACCCCAAACTTGGAAGTTATACACCTCTTCGGCTCCGGCCTGTACTTTGTAGTCGGCCAAAACATGACGGCTGTCTATGGTCCAAGCTCCTGCTTTTTTGTAAGCTACAAAGCTGATACCATAGTCTAATTTACCATCTGGCGTATAGGTGTGAATCATCACAAATGGCTGTCCATTCACATCAATATTCTCTACACTACGCAGTTCCCCACCACCGAAGCGGTCACAGACGGCTTTGGTGTGTTCGTAGAGTTCTGTGCCGAGCGTCGTCATAGCGAGAATCGCACCAAGGCGCTTAAAGCGACTGTCTTCCTGTTTGAAGTAGTCCACTCCTACCACTTCTACGGCATTGGTAATGCGTGGTAGATCGGTAGGTGTGTTATCAATTGCCTGGCTATTTTCCGGACCGATATCTGGGATTAATGTTCCGATACGACCAGCAGCTGCTGCGGAATTTGTCCAGTTCAGCTTAAACCCATCCGGATTCGCATCTGTCTTGTTCAAGATCGTTTCACCATGGGTAAAGATATTAAACGAAGGCAGTTCTCCTTTCTCTTCGAGAATGGCCGCTTGGAAACGACGTTCGTAGAGACGATTGGCGAGCGCAATGGCCATCGAACCTTCAGATTCTATCCCACCATCGTGACCACTGGAACATCCAACTGGGTTCAGATACACCGTTGATACGTTATTTGTTGGATTCGTATCAATTTCTGTACCCGTGATCGAAGCCGTATTCACTACAATTGCTGGTGCATTGGAATTTACCGTTGCCTGTAATTGGAGGGTTACGTTTTGACCGCCTGTCAGGGTTCCGATGGTCCACCGTCCGGTTGCAGGGTTGTATGACCCTTGTGTTGCGGTTGCACCAAAGTATGAAAGACCGGTTTGGAGAAGGTCTGTCACAACCACATTGGTCGCTGTAGTACCAATAGTATTGTTCGTTGCAGTGATGCTGAACGTTACCAAGTCGCCATTTTGCGGTTGATATTTGTTTGCAACCTTTCGGATGCTCAGGTCAAGTCCTTGAGGCCCAGAAACCACTACCACAACCGGAGGCGTCACATTGTCATTCGGGTTGGTATCCGGATTATCTGAAATGACCGAAGCTATGTTAGCAATTTGGGTTCCGGCATTGAGTCCTTCATTCGTTTTAACACGAAGCACAAAGAGCGTTGTACCAACAGGGACATTCGATGCCCGAAGCGTAACCACGCCCCGCGTACCCACAACCGGTGTTTGAGCACTCCAGCCACCTATTGCACCTGTAAGGGCTACAAAGGTTGTATTGGCAGGGATAACGTCCTGCACAATTACATTTTGTGCTACCGAAGGTCCGGCATTCGTTACGGAAAGGGTGTAATCAATCGTTCCGCCTGGTGCAACCTGTGCAACACTTGCCACCTTTGTGATCGAGAGATTAGCCGGTTGAAGCGGCGTATTCACCACAGTTACCGTTACCGAAGTATTATCCAAAGGATTCGGATCATTGCTGGTAGAGGCAACGACTGCACCGTTAATTACCGCCTGACCATTGGTTGCACTTGCCGATACTCTGGTTGTCACGATAAACGTAAAGGAACCGACAGGGAAGGACGGAGCAGTCATTTTAATCTGACCACTCGTACCAACCGATGGCGTGGTAATGCTCCAACCACTGGGCACATTACTGATGCTTTGGAAGTTAGCATTTGCCGGGAGGTTATCCGCTACAACCGGATTTACCGCTGTATCTGGGCCTTGATTGATCACCGTAATCAGATATGTTTGGATACCATTCACTTCCACCGGATTTGGCGATGCGGTTTTAATCACCGTAAGGTTAGCCGTACTACTGGTGGGTATTCCGGTTACGATGGTAACGGTAGTGGTTCCATTGTTCCCCGGATTTGGATCGGGAGTTGTGGAAGAAGCCGTCACATTATTAATCAGTGCCGTATTAGCAGGCGTGGTTGGCGCTACTTTTACGATCAGAGACATGGTTACCGTTCCGATTGGCATAGAGGCCGTTCTAAAGATAACACTGCCTGGAATCGAAGTATCTGCCGTCCAGTTTGCAGGTAGGTTGGTAAAGTTCTCCAAGGTAGTATTGGAGGGTAATACGTCTGTCACGGCCACATTCTGTGCAGCAGCAGGTCCCGCATTTGTTACTGTTAGGTTATACGTGAGGGTTGCTCCTGGAAGAACGGTACCTGATAGTGCTGTTTTCACCACAGATAGATCCGAGAATTTAGGCCCTTGCACCGTGGTAGTGGTGGTAGAGCTATTGTTATTCGGGTTTGGATCTGGGTTACCACCAGTTGTGCTAACACTTGCTGTGTTTGCAATAATGGTTCCATCTACCACTTGTACCCCAACTCGACCCGTAATGTTAATAGTAACAGTACCTTGGGCAAAGTTTGGCGTGTTCATCGTTATGGTTCCATTCGTACCCAATGCCGGCAGTGTAAGATTCCAGCCTTGTGGCGCATTAGAGGCACTCACGAAAGTCAATTCACCTGGCAAGGCATCCGTTACCGTCACATTTGAAGCAGCAGAAGGCCCTGAATTGGTAATTGTCAAGGTGTAGGTAATCAATCCACCCGGTTCAACCGTAAGCGTACTTGTGGTCTTCGTCACCGAAAGATCCGGACCCGTTACGGTTTTGATGGTCGTTGTCTCGGTGTCCGAGTTGTTGTTCAGGTTGGTTTCGGATGTTGTGGAAGAGTTCACCACTGCCGTATTGGTAATGATGGTTCCATCTGCCAATCCAGCATTGACCCGAACCAGCACATTGAAATTAGAAACACCACCTGCCGGAATGAAGGAGTTCGCGAGTGTAAGCGTTCCAGTTCCACCCACTGGAGGCAGGTTCGTAATTGTCCATCCAGCCGGAAGGTTGTTTAGTCCAACAAAAGTGGTATTCGCAGGAATCGCATCCGAAATTATCACGTTTTGCGCTGCATCCGATCCATTATTCGTGACCTTCACGATGTAGGTGATGGTTCCGCCCGGAGCAACCGGATCGTTTACATCACTCTTGTCAATGACAAGGTCTGTCGTTCCTTGTGGCGGAATCTTGATATACGTCTGCGCCGAGGAATTATTATTAAACGGATTCGGATCACCCGTAACAGCACCAATGCCGATACCATTCAAGACCGCTGTTCCTGGAACCGCATTTCCATCCACCGTTGCCCGAACCGTGAAGCTAAAGTAGCCCGGTGCAAAACTCGGTGTGGAAAGTTGGAGGTTCCCTTTTCCACCCACTGTAGGTTGTGAAACAACCGCCCACCCTGCTGGTAATCCAGAGAGGGATTGGAAGTTCAGGGTATTTGGAAGCGGATCGTTAATCACCACGCTCCGCGCTGTATCTGGGCCTAAGTTCGTCACAGTGACAGTATAGGTAATGGTTCCATTTGCATCTACAGGGTCAGGGCTATCCGTCTTGGCAATTTGCAGATCGGCCTGAGCTGTAGGCGTTCCCGGCGTATTGGTCGTTACGGTCGAAGCATTGTTCAATGGATTAGGATCGGGTGTAACGCTGTTAATGAAGGCTGTGTTCACAATCACATCACCCACTGGTGTATTTGCATCTACCTCACCAATAATATCAAATGAGAAGGAACCTACCGGGAAGTTAGCCGCACTAAGGCGAACCGTGCCATTTGTACCAACCGTTGGCACGCTGAGGGTCCATCCAGCAGGTGCATTCACGACACTTGAGAAGCGCAGATTCCCCGGCAGCACATCGGTGATGGCCACGTTACTTGCCGTTGAAGGTCCGGCATTACGTACCGTAAGCGTGTACTTCAACTGGTTTCCAGGAGTTACAGGATCTGGGAAGTCCGACTTGATAATGCTAAGGTCAGCACCGCTTCCGCCCACTTGAGTGGTTTGTGTTGCAATGTTATTAGAAGCATCTGGGTCGTTGGTCTCAGAGGTAACAATGGCGTTATTCACCAAGAGGGTACCTTCCGGAGTGGAAGCATTCACGTCCACAACCACTTGGAAGGCGAAATTACCCGGCTGAACCGTTGCACACGTGAGCAAGAGCGCGCCATTTGTACCAACCTGTGGCGTATTCGCATTACATCCTGCAGGAACACCGCTTACTGAACGGAAGACGACTCCCGAAGGCAATGTATCCGTCACCTTCACATTTTGTGCAGGATCAGGTCCGACATTGTTTATTGTAATGGTATAAGTGATGGATTCTCCCGCACGCACTGGGTCACGGTCATCTTGTTTTTGGATCGAAAGATTGGCCACACCCGGACGTTGCTCGATGGTTGTGGTCACGGTACTGGTATTGTTCACCGTATTCTGATCCGGTGTGGAGGAAGTTGCCACTACCGTATTCACCACGGCGGTTCCGGCTACTGCATTGTTTGCCACCTTCACCGTTACCTGTACTTGGAACGAACCCGGAGCAAAGCTTGCTGTTGAGAGCAGAATGGTTCCTGAAGTACCCGCTTGTGGTGTAGATGCTGTCCATGAACCCGGTACACCGGCGATAGACACAAAGGAAACATTTGCGGGCAATACATCCGAAACTTCCACGTTTTGAGCCGTAATTGTTGCACTGTTGTTCGCTACCAGAATCGAATAGGTGATATTATTACCTGGCTGCACAGTCGTTGGACCAAGCTTCGTCACAGAGATATCGGCACGATTCTGCGGTTCACCGATCATCGTTTCCACAACACTGGAATTATTCGATGGATTCGGATCTACAGTTGTAGAGATCACGGTAGCAACATTATTGATGGAAGAAGGGCTGGTTGCCGCGTTGTCCACCAATGTATTGATGCTAAAGGTATAAGAACCTAACGGCACATTTGCAGCACTCAAAACCACCTGGCCAGAAGTTCCCGCTGCTGGTTGCGCCAGAACAGTCCAACCGGCAGGTACACTTGCTACCGATACAAACTTCAGTGAAGCAGGTAGAATATCCGTTACACGAACGTTTTCTGCCGGGTTCGGGCCAATGTTCGTAACCGTAAGCGTGTAATTCAGGGTCTGACCTGGTGATACTTTTGTCGCCGAAGCCACTTTCAGAATACTGAGGTCAGATACTTGTCCGTTCTTAATCAATGTGGTTTCAGTGTCGGTATTGTTATCCGGATTCGGGTCGAAACTAGACGCGGAAACAGCCACAACGTTCGTCAAAAGTGCATTATCTGGAACCGCCTCATCCACTTTGGCCCCTACAGTAAAGGTGAAGGAACCTACAGGGAAGTTGGAAGCAGTAAGACGGACATTCCCCCCTTGTCCGATACTGGGTGTTACCACATTCCAGTTGCTTGGGACACCACTCAGATTTTGGAATGTCATGAATGCTGGTAATGCATCCACCAATACGACATCAGTTGCAGTAGCAGGTCCGGCATTGGTGACCGTTATCGTATAGGTAAGTGTTTCACCCGCTTTTACAGGGTCAACCAAATCGAACTTGGTTACCCGTATATCCGCAGCAAAGACTGGCGTTTCTTGGCGCACCAAAGTGGTGGCTGTTGAAGTATTATTGTCTTTGTTCGGGTCGGGTAAACTTCCACTAATGGTTGCCGTGTTGTATAAAAGCGTTCCATCCGCAAGGTTTGAAGCCACATTGACCGAGATGGTAACGGTGGCAAAGCCCATTTGTAAGGCAGGGTTAGACATAACCACACTACCCGTTCCACCAACAGGCGGGGCTGAGATAGACCATCCGGTTGGCGGATTGACCTGCACCGAAGCAAAGGTGGTATTACTTGGTAATACATCCGTCAGCAAGACATTTTGTGCCATTGCCGGGCCTGCATTCGTAAGTTGCAGCGTATAAGTCAATATACTACCCGGTTTCACTGGATCAGACTGATCTACCTTTTGGATTTGCAGATCGGCGACTTGTTCCAGCGGTTTATCGGAAACCGTTGTTGTTGTTTTGTCGCTGTTGTTGTCCGCCTTTGGATCTGGTGTGGTAGTGGTTACCGAAGCAAGATTTTCAAGCTCGGTTCCAATGGTTACATTCGAATTCACCTTGGTTCGTACCACGAAGGTAGCAACCGCACCAGCAGGCATTGTGGCAGTTGTAGCAGAAATTCGGCGTGTGGCAGTGTTCGCCTGACTGGTATTCACCGTCCATCCAGTGGTTGGATAAACGTCCACACTTTGGAGCGTAAGACCATTTGGTAACACATCCGAGACTTCCACATTATCCGCAGTATCAGGTCCGGCATTTACCACCGAGATCGTATAGATCAAGTCATCGCCGGGCTTAACCGGATCATTTTGGTCAATCTTGGTAATTTGAACATCGGCAGCACGCGCCCCACTAAGTGGCGTTACGGTCACCTGAGCTTTGGCCGGAGTAGGATCTTGTTCGTTGAGTTTGGTTACAGCCACGAAGTTGATATCCGGCGTGGCATTCGTTACCGTCGCTGTAAGTTTCAATTTCTTGGCCTGACCACTCAGTAATTGGCCTAACGACCAAACATGGGTAGCTGTGTTGTATGCCCCTATTTCCGGTGTAGCACTTACAAACGTAATATTCGCCGGAAGTACATCGGACACCTCAATTCCGGTAGCAGGTGCAGGCCCACGATTCGAGAGGGTAATCTCAAACTCAATGGTATCTCCTACCTTCGGCGTTGGGTTATTCACTGTTTTTGACAGCTCAAGGTCGGCTACCGGAATAGGCGCACCAGCACAGAATTGCGCCACAGCTCCGTTATTAGAGAGGTTGCTATCTGTAGGTGTAGAACCAAATACCTTAGCGACATTCGAATAACATCCTGCTTCATTCGCCTTTACGGTAATCTCAAGCGTCTGACTGTCACCGGCCTTCAGCGTTCCCGCATTCCAAATACCCGTAGTGCTGTTAAAACTGGATGCTGGATTTGCAGAGACCAACTGAACACCTGTTGCAGGAAGAACGTCATCCACCGTCACGTTGGTGGCACCCACAGAACCAACATTGGTTACAACCAACTTGAAGGTCACATTATCGCCCTTGTTTACGCGGTTTGCACCTACAACAAACTTCTGCATAAAGAGATCAACACCATTAGACGGATCAACTTTGGGCACGACCGTAACATATGCCGTATTGTTATCCGGATTAGTGTCTTGCTGGTTCACTTTGGTCAGCGTGACAATATTTGTGGATACAGAGTAGGTATTTACCTGAACATCCAGCGTTAACGACTTTGTCTGGTTGGCAGTAAGTGAACCGACATTCCATTTCACCAAGGTTCCAACCGCTGTTACATCCGGATTTGATACAGGAACAAGGTTTAGGCCTGCTGGCAAGATATCTTCTAAAACCACACCTGTTGCTGCGGTTGTGCTGTTGTTGCGTGCTGTAATCGTAAAGCGAACCACTTCCCCAAACTTTGGCTCTAATTTATCCGCAGTCTTTGTTACGGCAATATCCACTTGATCCGCCGGACAATCCACACAGATAGAAACATTATCCGAGTTATTGTTCGGGTTTGGATCAGTTTGATCCCCACGAACCGTCGCCACATTGGTTTTTGAGCCACCCACGAGTGTCTTCGCCGTGATGGTGTAGGTAAGTGGCGGCGCATTTGCAGCCAAAGTCGGAACGGTCCAAGTTACCGTATTAGTAGCACTATTATATACGCCCGCAGGACTGGACGAGATGTACTGCAAGTCACTGCTGGAAGGCAGTACATCCGATACCAAAAGGTTTGTCGCGGTTCCAGGGCCGAGATTCCGAACGGTTAGTGTAAACGTTATGGTCTCGTTCAGCCCTGGCTTGTCTTTGCTGACCGACTTTTGAATCTGCAAATCGGCAGAGACACCCGGAGCAATGACGGCAATTGCCTGGTTATTTGCAGAATTGGTATCCGTTTGATCTACCCCAACGAGCGTTGCAATATTGGCAATTCGTTCAGAGGTATTCACCAATGCTGTAATCACCAATTGACCTTTATTAACGGCACCAGGCTGGAGTGTTCCTACATTCCAGATTCCGGTTACCGGATCAAAGGTACCTTTCGTCGAAGAAACGTTTGTGAGGGTCAGGCCATTCGGCAATGCATCACTTACACGAACATTGGTTGCGGTAACTGCGCTCAGGTTGGTTGCAGAGACGGTAAATCTAACCGTGTCCCCCACCTTTGGAGAAGCAACATCCACCGTCTTTTCGATAGCAATATCAACCGACTGAATTGGCGTAATCCGTGCAAAATCACTAGCAGGTGTAGGATCTACCTGATCTAAGCCACTTACCAATGCGAAGTTGATAACGGATTGAGCACTTTCTACTTTAACAGTCAGACTGAGGGTTTGTGATTGTCCTGGATTCAACGTTCCAACCGTCCAAAGACCCGTGTTTTTGTCGTATGTACCCGCTGTTAGGGATTGAGAGACATAGCTTACTCCAGTGGGCAATAGGTCGGTTACTTTAACGCCTGTTCCTTGTCGGGTACTGGCATTTGAAACAACGATAGTAAATGTGACATTTTCCCCTATTGCAGGAGTTTCACGGTCCACCGTTTTGTCTAAGAGCAGGTCCACAACTGACAGACTGGAGATCACCGCCGAAGCCTCATTGTTTGAAGGAACCGGATCGGTTTGGTTACCTGTAATGGAAGCAGTATTGGTAATGGTTCCGGTAAGATCCAATACTTTTGCCACAATTTCCATTTGCACTTTTTGCCCGGCTTGCAGGTTGCCCACATCCCAGATATTATCATTATTGGCTGGGTTATAGCTCACATTCGAGGCCGACACGAACTGTAATCCAGCAGGCAGAATATCCGTTACCCGAACCCCCGTTGCATTGGCGGGACCATCATTGGAGGCCGTTATCGTAAAGCGAACATTTTCACCCACTTGTGGTGTCAGTTTATCCACCACTTTAAAGATTTGCAAATCCGCATTTTGGACAGTACCGCAGGCAGTTCCAGCACAGAATGTTGCGCGGGCTTCATTATTGTATTCCAAAAGATCGGACTGATCACCTCGGACCGTAACGGTGTTCGGGAAAATACCGTCACTTGTCGGAATCCCAACAATCTGCATCACAACCGCTTCGCCTACGGCCATGTTTCCAATGTTCCATGTGCGGGCAACACCTGTCCCCGTAATAGTACCTCGACTCGGAGTAGCTAAGGTAACATTGTAATTTGCAGGCAACTGATCCGTTAATACAACCCCAGTGGCAGGAGCGGGGCCATTGTTACGAACGGTTACGGTAAACGTCACGACATCCCCAACGGCATTGGCCACTTTATCCACTACTTTGGTCACGGCCAAATCAGTAAATTGGGTGGTTCCACAACCTGTTCCGGCACAGATGGTCGCCGAAGCTTGGTCATCTTCGTCCGGATTCGAGTTGCCCGGCGTTGAATCGGGATCACGTTGATTCATGGCCGAAACTTGCGCTATGTTTTCATAACGGCCATTGGCTGTGACCGTCACCACCATTTGTAAAGTAGCGCTTTCATTTCGTGTTAGTGAACCAACATTCCATTCGGGAGCGGTCCAGGTACCTTTGGTCGTAGAAACACCAGTAACCGTCAAACCAGGGGGTACAATATCCTGAACGCGAACATTGGTGGCTGTATTCGGCCCATCATTGGTTACGGTAACCGTAAAGGTCACCTGTTCGCCAACTTGCGTTACCACTTTATTTGACGACTTGGTGAGGCGAACATCTGCGGCTTCAACCGGATTCAGGGTGACAGTAAAGGCATTATTGCCGCCTACCGGATCGGTCTGATCAAGGCGCTCAATCACCGCTGTATTGGAGATTGTCGCTGTGCTGTTTGCCGTCATTACAATATTGTAGAACACCCGTTCACCTACTCTAAGGAGCGGAATGGTTACAGCCCATTTAGGTGTTCCGGAGTTATCAAATGCCCCTCCCGTAGCCGTGCGATACGTTAGTCCAGTTGGGATAGCATCGTTTACTTTTACATCGGTTGCATCTGATGGTCCATTATTATAGACTTCAATCGTGAAGGTCACATTTTCGCCCACATTCGGAATCGGGTTATTTACCGATTTACGAACGCCTACGTCTGCAAAGTTTACGGCACAGCCAGAGCCAGCACATACTTTTGCGGACGAACTGTCGTTGGACGGATTTGGATCCGCAGGAGAAGAAGCCGAGCGGGTAGCGGTGTTGGTATAGTTTCCATTTGCAGAAACATTTGCAACCATTGTCAACACGCGGCTTTCGCCGACTGCCAGTGTGCCCACATCCCAAATGCCTCCCGAATAGGTACCTTGGGTGGCCGAAGATTGAACCAAGGTGAGGCCAGCCGGAAGCGTATCGCTTACTTTTACACCTGTAGCGGTTTGCGGACCATTGTTGGTTACGGCAACCGTAAACGTCACATGCTCACCTACATTCGCTACGGTCTTGTTTACATACTTCTCAACCTTAATATCCGCTTGTGGTGTATTAGGGTTGATGGTTGCCGAGTCTTCGTTGTTGGAACGCACCGGATCGGTTTGATCTTGTCCGATTACCCGTACCGAGTTAACGATCTCGCCGGCTTGATCTACACGTACCTCAATCCGATATGTTTTGCTTTCACCATTCTTAAGCAAAGGTACGGTTACAGACCATGTACGGTTTGCATTGTTATAAGCCCCTCCCGTTGCTGCCTTATAAGTCAGGCCAGCGGGAATCACATCGTTCAGTACCACATTGGTGGCATCGAACGGTCCATTATTTTTAACAACAATATTATACAATACCGATGCACCTACTTCTGGTGTGATGGTTCCACTTACCACTTCCTTGTCCACCGCCACATCTGCTACCTGTGCAGAACAAGACGGCCCGGCACAAACAGTTGCTTCAGATTGGTCATTTGCGTTCACAGGATCAGTCGGTGACGAGGAAAGCCGTGTAGCAACATTGGTCGTTGTTCCATTTTGAGTGGCATTCCCAACGATTTTCAGGTTCACGGTCTGATTCACCGCTATGTTTCCAATCGTCCATACACCAGTTGCAGCATTATACGTCCCTGCACTTGGGCTGGCCGATATGAACGTCATGCTACCGGGCAATTTATCGCTAATGGAGACATTCGTTGCAGCAGCCGGGCCATTATTGGTAACCAAAATGGTGAAGGTTACGTTTTCGCCGAGGTTTACCGCTGCTTTGTCTGCACTTTTTAGAACCTCAATATCTGCAACTGGGCCTTGTGGGTTTACGATGGCAAAGTCACTATTATTGGAGGTTACGGGATCGGTTTGATCCAGCGATGTAATGTTTACAACGTTTGTTAAGGTTCCTGCGGCATCCACTTGGGCTTCTATGAAGAAACGCTTGGTTTCACCAGCACCAATAAAGGGCTGTGTATAAGACCAAGTACGGATCCCAGCATTGTATGTGCCTTTTGTTGCACTTACAAAGGTCAAACCAACAGGTAGCGGATCGCTCACCACCACATTCGTCGCATCAAAAGGACCACGGTTATAAAGGTCTATGGTGAAAATCACCTTGCCACCTACCGAAGGACTCAGATCAGATACGCTCTTTGTGATGCCAACATCCGCAAATTGACCACTACATCCCGTTCCGGCGCAAACAGTTGCGCGAGAGACATCATTCGATGTATTCGGGTCGGTTGGAGATGACGCAGTACGGGTTACAGTATTGACGAAGTTACCTGAAGTAGTCACATTGGCCACAATCGTCAACACCTTGCTTTCTCCAACCACAAGATCCCCAATCGCCCATTGCCCATTGCCCGAATTATAGGTTCCTGATGATGCAGAAGCGCCCGCAAGTGAGAGGCCACTTGGTAATAAGTCTGTTAACACAACACCTGTGGCATTATTTGGCCCAAGGTTTTTGGCAATAATGGTGAAAGTCACTTTATCTCCCACATTTGCAACTGCTTTATCTACAGTTTTCTCAACCGCAATATCAGATGCAAAACGAATCAGTGACACAGGATCCGCACTACCACAGGCATTTGCACCAAGGCTGCTACCACTCGCTTCCACACAGGCTTTGTTGGTGAAAGGTCCAATATTGGTACTTCCGTTGGTTTGTATATTGGCAGTAAACTCGAATGTCACGCTTGCATTCGGGTCTAAGTAGTTGCTTGGGTTCTGTAGCAAGACATCTACATTCACATTCCCGTCATACAATACATTGGGTGTCAGGTTAAAGGATCCTGCAGATCCAACAATTGCGGGTTTTCCAGGTACCGTAACAGCGAAGGTGGTAGGGAAAACATCTGGGGTAAGTCGGTCTATAAGACGGACATTGGTCACACGAACCGTTCCTGGGTTTGTCACCGTAACCCGATATTTTACATCCATCGAACCATCTGCCTTTTGAATCGGCCCGCCTGCTACGTTTTTGAAGACGTTTACAAGCGGTACACCAAATCCAAAGGTCGTTGAGGCAACTCCCACAACCTTTTGTCCTGTTGATGCCGTTCCATCCACATTCGTAGTGTTCGTATAATCGGCACTCGAAGCAGGGACCACACCATTCACCGTAAAGGTAATGGTTGCAGTAGCGCCTTTTGGCAAGGATGCCCCTGGAGCAAGCAAATTGATCGAGCCACTATTCTTCCCGTTATAGGATGGATTAAATGTTCCTGCGCCAGCCGTGAATTGAACCGTACCACTCGAAATACTACTATAATCACCTGCAATGGGCTTAGCAGTGTTAATGAAGGTATTCACCAGATCGTCGGTTACATTCAGGTTGGTCAGATCCGTATTTCCAGTATTCACCACCTGAATTTGGAACGTCACGCTATTGCTATTGGAAACAGTTGTGATATTTGTCACCCTTTTGGTAACCGCCAAAGAAGGGTTTTCCGAGAAAATGGCTGTCGAAACCGTATTGGATGTGACGGGCGAGGTCGGATCTTCTGGAGAAGACGCCACCGCCACATTGTTCAATACGGTGTTTTCAAGACCTGCTGGAACAATACCTGAAATCACAATACGGATTTCCTGATTCGGATCGAGCGGCATGGCACTAACCGAAGCTGAAGTCATGTTCAACGTTCCCGGCCAAGGTGAAACGATAGCACCATTGTTAATACGGTATGATGTATTTGTCAGCCCAATGTTATCGGTCAGATTAATAGTATTTGCACGCGAAGTTCCATTATTCCGAACAATCAAAGTGTAAGTAATTTGATCACCCACTTTAGCACTTGATTTATCAACCAATTTGGACAATGCAATGTCCGCGCCACCCAAAATAGTTTGAACTGTATTGGATTGTTTTGGTCCCGTCGGATCGTTCGGGGAAGAAACCGTTGCCACGTTGTTCAGTACCGATCCCGAAGGCAGGCTTGGAATCAGCCCACGAATAAAGATCGTTGCAGAGCCATTGGCCGCCAGATCCGGGATATTAATGCTGTTTCCGGCAGGCCATGCGGCTCCAGCAGTCGGATATACAAAATCTGAATTAACATTATAGCGAGCATTTGTTAACAATAATGCATCGTTCACCACCACATTACTTGCAGTAACACTTCCTCGATTGGTAACAGTAATGCGATAGAGCAATTCATCACCCGCTTGCGCAGACGATTTGTTCACATCTTTCACAACCACCAAATTCGCACCGCCAATAACGGTTTGTACATTTGGCGACTTAACCGGACTTGTCGGGTCTTGCGGAGAAGAAGCCTGTGCCACGTTGTTGATCACCGTACCAGCCGTTGTATTAGATGGAATGGTTCCAGTAATGGTGATGGTCATGCTCTCGCCAGAAACCAAGCCCGCAGTTGGCGTTATAACCAGAGAACCCGTCCAAGCACCGCTTACAGGCGTCCCACCATTAACTGTATAGATCGGATTTTGGAGCGCCAAGGCAGGGCCATCGTCAACGGTTACGGTATTAGCCGTCGCATTTCCGTTGTTCTTAACGGTCAAGGTATAGGTCAAACTTTGACCAGCAGCGGCAGCGGCTTTATCTACTGTTTTCGTGATCACCAAATCTGCCGCGTTTACTACAGACTTGGCCGGAGCCGAGGTTTGCTGACCATTCGGGTCTTGTGGCGACGAGACGGTGGCAACGTTTTCCAAAACCGATCCGGATGGTATATTCGAGGGTACAAGACCGCGAATAAAGACCGTTGTAGCGGCATTTGGAGCCAAAGAAGGTATTGTTAGGATATTGCTCGCCGGCCAAGCTGTTCCGGTTGTTGCATAATTGAAGTCTGCGTTCAGGTTGTACTTTGAATTGGCCAGCGGAACGGCATCCGCAAGTGTCACCAAAGTGGCCGTAGCTGTCCCTTTATTTGTAACCGTCACCCGATACATCACCTCATCACCCACTTGTACCGCTGTTTTGTCCACATCTTTCGCAATACTGAGTTGAGCCGCACCAACAACTGTTTGTACTGGGGCAGACTGCTTTGGCCCCGTCGGATCTTGTGGTGAAGACACCTGTGCAATGTTTTGCAGGATCGTTCCAGCAGCCGCACCCGAAGGAATGGTTCCGGTAATGGTCAAGGTCAAGGTTTCGTTCGCTACTAAACCAGCCGTTGGTGTCACCACCAAAGAACCAGTCCATGCTCCTGAACTTGGTGTTCCACCGATCAAGGCATAGGTGGGATTGGTTAAGGCAAGAGCATTGGTATCGTCTATCGTCAGGGTATTAACAATGCCCGTTCCGTTATTCGTTACGTTAATTGTATAGGTCAACTGATCACCCGCTTGAGCCGCCGTCTTATCCACCGCTTTCGTGATATTTAAGTTTCCACCACCAACTACCGTCTGAACTGTCGGAGAGTTGACAGGACTTGTTGGGTCTTGCGGTGATATCACCTGAGCGGTATTATTGATTACGGTTCCGACAGGCGTATTCGCGGCAATTGTTCCACGAATCGTAACTGTCATCGAGGCTCCAGAAGCCAAACCACCCGTAGGCGTAAATACCGTTGAGCCTGCCCAACTTCCGCTTGCTGGTGTTGCACCACTTGCAGTAAATGTTGGATTGCTAATCGAGACAGGATCATTCAGGGTGATGGTATTGGCCGTTGCATTTCCATTATTGGTGATGGTAAGGGTATAAACCAGTTCCTCACCCACATTGGCCGCCACTTTATTCACTGTTTTATTCACGGCCAAATCCGCTGCATTTACTACGGTTTGAACCTTCGGTGATTGTGCGGGACTCGTCGGATCGTTCGGCGATGATGCTTGCGCGATATTCTCTAAAATCGCCCCAGGTACTACATTCGGGATACGTCCACGAATATAGATGGTAGCTGAAGCACCCGGTGCAAGAGAAGTAGGCAAGGTAATGCTTGCATTGCTCGGCCAAGTGGTTCCAGCGGTTGCATATGCAAAATCAGCCCCGATGTTGTATTTCGGATTCGTCAACGGTACATCATCATTTACAACTACATTGGTAGCAGTTGCAGTACCCTGGTTAGAAACCGTCACTACGTAAAGGATCATGTCCCCAACGGCAGCAGCAGTTTTATTTACCGTCTTGGCTACCACCAAGTCTGCCGCACCAATGACTGTTTGCACATTCGGCGACTGAACCGGAGCGGTTGGGTCTTCTGGCGAGGATACTTGTGCAACGTTATTGATAACCGTCCCGATGGGGGTAATCGTTGGAATAATTCCTGTAATCGTGACGGTCATGCTCTCGTTCTGTACCAATCCACCTGTTGGAATCAAGTTAATAATTCCGGCATAATTTCCACTGGCTGGTGTTCCGCCTGTTACAATAAAGGTTGGATTGGTTAACAATACCGAGTCTTCCAAACGTACTGTATTTGCTGGCGCATTTCCGTTGTTGGTAATGGTCAGGGTATAGGTTAACCGATCACCTGCTTGTGCAGCAGATTTATCAACAGCTTTCGTAACCGTAAGATCTGCCGCATTAACCACTGTTTTAACAGCGGGAGATTGTGCAGGTCCCGTAGGATCGTTCGGCGATGATGCTTGTGCGATGTTTTCGATCACACTGCCAGCCGGAACTGCCGGAATCAAACCACGAACATAGATCGTTATACTGGCTCCAGCGGTCAGATTCCCCAAACCTAAAGTATTGGTTGTGGGCCATACCGCACCACCTGCTGGGTAGCTAAAGTCTGCACCCACATTGTATCTCGCAGAACCAATCGAAAGGTTATCGGTCAGTTGGACGCTTGTAGCAGTTGCGCTTCCGGTATTGGTTACGGTAATCACATAGCGCAATTGATCACCTGATTGTGCCGCCGATTTATCCACCGACTTTTGCACCACCAAATCTGCCGCACCAATCACGGTTGTCACCGTATTGGATGGGTTTGGATTGGATGGATCCGTTGACGAGGATGCCTGTGCCGTATTTGGAATTACGGAGCCAGCAGGCGTATTCGTCGGAATCAGCCCTCGTACAAAGACCGTAACAACCGCATTTGGCGCTAAGTTAGGTAGACTAATTGTATTATTGGTTGGCCATGCCGTTCCGCTGGTGGCATAGGTAAAGTCTGCTCCCACATTATACTTGGCAGTAGTCAAAGGCAGTGCATCCGTCAGGGTTACACCAGTTGCGGTAGCTGTTCCTTTGTTCGTAACCGTAATCTTGTAGAGCAGTTCGTCTCCAGCTTGAGCAGCAGTTTTGCTCACCTCTTTAAATACCGTAAGGTCTGCCGCGCCGATCACCGTCGTAACAGTTGGCGAGGTTTTGGTTCCTTTCGGGTCTTGCGGCGAAGAGACCTGTGCCGAGTTTGGAATAGAGGTTCCGGCAGGAACATTAGACGGAATATTGCCCGTAATTACTAATGTCATGCTCTCGCCCGATACAAGGCCGCCTGCTGGCGTAATGTTCAGACTTCCCGTCCAATTACCACTTGCGGGGGAGCCACCTGTGAGGGTAAAGGTTGGATTTTGAAGCGCAGAGGCCGCTTGTGCATCATCCACTTTTACCGAATTTGCGGTAGCTGTTCCATTGTTTGTGACGGTAATCGTATAGATCAATTGGTCTCCGGCTTGGGCAACCGATTTGTTCACCGCTTTCACGATAACCAGATCCGCTCCACCAACAACGGTATTTACTTCTGGGCTGGTAACCGGGCTGGTTGGATCTTGTGGTGACGAGGCTTGTGCAGTGTTTGAAATCACCTTTCCAGCCGTCGTATTTGCAGGAATCGTTCCCGTTATCACCACTGTCATGCTCTCGCCCGGAACCAAACCACCCGTTGGTGTAATCGTCAGGCTTCCAGTCCAAGTGCCAGAAGTGGGCGTTCCACCATTAATGGTATAAGACACGTTTTGCAGTTCAGAGGCTGCTTGTGCATCATCTACTTTTACCGATGTTGCAGCCGCAACACCATTATTGGTAATCGTGAGAGTATAGGTTAAGATATCACCTGCTTGGGCGGCAGCTTTATCCACCTTCTTATCAATTACCAAGTCTGCCACTCCAATAATGGTCTCGACAGTTGGAGAGGTCTTAGGTCCTCCCGGATCTTGTGGTGATGAGACTTGGGCCGTATTTTTGAGGCTGGCCCCTGGTGCAGTTGTGGCAGGAATGGTACCCGTAATTGTGATGGTCATGCTCTCACCAGCCACCAGTCCACCTACGGGGGTGATAACCAACGAACCAGACGTGGGCCATGAACCGGTTGCAGGTGTTCCACCATTAACGGCATAAGTTGGATTGCTTAGGGCCAGTACACCCGGATCGTCGAGTGTCACCGTATTCGCAGACGAGGTTCCATTATTCGTTACGGTAATTGTGTAAACCAATTGATCACCAACTTGGGCAGCGGTCTTGTTTACCGTTTTGTTCACACTCAGGTTAGCACCACCGACAACCGTCTGAACCGTCGGCGATTGGTTCGGGCTCGTTGGGTCTTGCGGGGAAGACACCTGCGCAGTATTCGGAATGACTGTACCAGGCGCAGTAGTAGCCGGAATCCTTCCTGTGATGACGACGGTCATGCTTTCGCCAGGAATCAAATCACCCGTTGGCGTAATGTTCAGGCTTCCAGTCCAAGTTCCGGATGCTGGCGTCCCACCTGTTACGGTATAAGTTACATTTTGCAACGCTGCCGTCACTTGCGGATCATCCACCAAAACCGTTTTCGCATTTGCAGTACCATTATTGGTGACGGTAAGGGTATAGATGAGTTGATCCCCAACCTGCGCGTTTGCTTTGTCAACGGTTTTGTTCACCGTCAGGTCAGCCGCTCCAATAACAGTTTTCACTTCTGGTGATTGAACCGGACTGGTTGGATCTTCCGGCGAACTTACCTGAGCCACGTTCGGGATAACGGCTCCCGGAGCAGTTGTCGCCGGAATGGTTCCTATGATCACCACCGTCATCGTTTCGTTTGGAACCAGACCACCTGTTGGAATAAGATTGATGGTTCCGGTGAAAGTACCGCTGGCAGGGACGCCGCCCGTAACTGTAAAGGTTGGGCTTTGAAGTGCGAGCGCTCCTGCATCGTTTAGCGTAATGGTATTGGCTGTTGCATTACCATTATTCCTGATTGTAATGGTATAAGTGAGCGCATCTCCTGCATTTGCTGCAGTTTTACTCACCGTTTTATCTACCACCAAATCTGCGGCATTAATGACCGTTTGGACTGGATTAGACTTTTCAGAGCCATTAGGATCATTGGGGGAAGATGCCTGTGCGATGTTCTGCAAGACGGATCCTGGAGGTACCGCCGGAACCAAACCACGAATATAGATCGTCACCGAAGCGTTAGGAGCAAGCGCGGTAGACAATGTAATGGTTCCGGGCCATGTCGTTCCAGCCGTAGCGTAGTTAAAATCGGCCCCAATGGCATACTTAGGCGTGGCAAGAGGTACAGCATCCGTAACGGTAACATTCGTTGCCGTTGCAGTACCTTGGTTCTTGACCACCACTTTATACAGAATCTGATCCCCCGGTTGTGCTGCGGTTTGACTTACTTCTTTAGAAACCACCAAATCAGCGGCACCAATCACGGTTTGAACAGGGGTAGATGTTACTGGACTCGTCGGATCTTCTGGAGAACTCACTTGTGCAGTGTTTGGAATAATCGTACCAGGTGCTGTACTGGCCGGAACGGTTCCCGAAATGTAAACCGTGATACTCTCCCCTTTCTTCAGTGGGTTTACTGGTGTAAAGGTCAATTGGCCTGTCCAAGCCGCAGGTCCAGTAGGAGCGGCATTGACTGTAGTATAAGTCGGATTTTGTAAAGCCAAAGCACCTGCATCGCTCACCAAAATGGTTTTGGCATCACCATTTCCATTGTTTGTAATGGTGATGGTGTACGCAATAAAGTCTCCGGGTTGTGCTGCGGTTTTATTTACGGTTTTTGTCACCGCAAGATCAGCAGCGTTAATCACCGTCTGTACTGGCGGACTTACTGCAGGACCATCCGGATCGTTGGGAGAGGAGGCTTGTGCAATATTCTGAACGATAGCACCAGAGGGCGTATTGGTCGGAATAATACCACGAATAAAGATCGTCACCGAGGCATTCGGCGCAATAGAGCCCGGCAAATTGAGGCTATTATTAGAAGGCCAAGCCGTACCTCCCGTCGCATAGACAAAATCCGCACCAATCGCATACTTCGGAGAGGCTAAAGGTACAGCATCTTGAAGTACCACATTGCTGGCCGTTGCCGTTCCTTTGTTGGTAATCGTAATTCTATACAGCAATTGATCGCCTGCCTGAGCAGCGGTTTTGTCCACATCTTTCGCAACCACCAAATCGGCACCTCCAATCACTGTTTGTACAGGATTTGAAGGTGTTGTTCCATTAGGATCTTGCGGCGAAGCAACGGAAGCGTTGTTCACCAAGACCGTTCCTGGGGTAGTAGTAGCAGGGACCGTTCCATTAATCCGTATAATAACGGATTGATTTTTGGCTAAACCTGTACCAGTAGGTGTAATAGTCAGCGCACCCGTCCAGTTACCACTTGCAGGAGTCCCACCTGTTACAGTATATGTTGGGTTGGTAAGGTTTGTTACTGCCGCACCGTCATTAACCAGAATACTGGTAGCTGGCGCATCTCCTAAGTTTGTTACTGTTAGGGTGTACGAAAGCGGATCACCCGGCGAGGCTGCGGTTTTATCCACCTGCTTATTTATGGTCAGGTTCGCTACTGGAACACGTGTCTCAACTTCATTCGAAGTCTTGGGGTCCACATTTGGCGCAGACACAGTTGCCGTGTTACGGAAGTTACTTCCCAATAAAGAGGCTGGTACAGTACCTGCGATACGAACGGTCACGACCTCATTGGGAGCAAAACCACCATTAGGCGTAATATTGAGGGTTCCCGTCCATGCCCCACTCCCAGTAGCATCACCGGATAAAGTATATTGAGGTGCACTCAGTTGCAACGCTTGGGTATCATTCACCGTCAATGCAGCAAGTGTCTGGTCACCATTATTCCGTACCGTAATTGTATAAGTAACGGTTTCACCTACATTTGCAACCACTTTATCAACCGCCTTGGTGACATCGAGGCTTGCAGTACGCGGTTTTACATTTACCTGAGCACATCCATAGTCATCTTCCGTGCTTACTCCATTTGCAGGCGTAGAGTCGATATCAGCTTCACTTTGGTTACTGATCTCGGCACAATTGGTCATTGAAATAGCTTGATTGGCTGTCACAGTCAGGTTAAGTGTTTTGCTTGCACCCGCCGAAAGGGTTCCAACCGTCCATTGTTTGGTAGCAACATCAAAGGCAGGATCACTTGCACTAACGAAAGTAAAGCCTGAAGGTAAAATATCTACCACTTTAACATTGGTAGCGGTATAAGCACTTGTATTCGCCACACGAATGGTAAAGACCACATTCTCGCCCACCAAAACTTCTTGTTTGCTGGCTGTTTTTTGCAATTCCAGATCCACAATCGGCTGTCCTGAAATCACCACTTGGTCATCGTCGTCTTCGGTTGTGGAGTTATTGTTTGGCGTAGAATCTATATCGCTTTCGTTGGCCGCACTCACTTGCGCATAGTTCACGATCTGGCCAGCGGCTACAACTTTAGCAGTGATTAACAGGTTTTCTACTGCATTTACTGGCATATTCCCAATGGCCCAAACGCCAGTGGCCGGCACGTAGGTTCCTACACTTGGCGTATTAGAAACATATGTTAAGCCAGTAGGCAACAGGTCTTTAATGGCCACGCCAGTTGCATTACTTGGTCCACGATTTACGACACGAATTGTAAAGGTAATATTTTCACCAACCTTGGGTATGCTATTATCTACCACCTTTGTCAACTCCAAATCAATGCGCGGCTGTACAGTTATTGTCCGACACTCATCATCATCTTCATTGGTGGAATTATTACCCGGCTGCGAGTCAACATCCATTTCGGAAGCACGAGACACCTCTGCACAATTGGTTCCGGTAGCATTGGCTTTCGCCACTATTTGAAGGGCGACGGATTGGTTTACCGCTAAGTTACCAATGACCCATGAACCCGTGGCGGCATTGTATCCACCCACCGAGCTGCTGGACGACACATACTCCATTCCATTCGGGAGAAAATCCGAAACCTGAACATTGGTGGCGTTTTGTGGTCCTTTATTTTGAACGGTCACGGTAAAGGCCACATTTTCTCCAACAACAGGTGTCGCATTGTTTACCACTTTCGTGAGTTCAAGATCAATACGTTGTGGTGAGGTGGTTACCTTTGCACACGCATCGTCATCTTCTTTTACGTTCGCGGCATTACCTGGAGTTGAATCCACATCCGTTTGACCAGCCGCACTCACCTCAGCGCAGTTATCTACCGTTGCCGGCGTACCAGTTGCTAATGCCGTAATTTGCAGGTTGGCAGTAGCATTCACCGCCAAGTTACCCACATTCCAGATTCCGGTTGCATTGTTGTAGTTGCCCGAAGCCGTCGTAAAGTTTTGATAAGTGAGACCAGTTGGCAAGAGGTCTTTTACATTCACGCCAGTTGCTGGAGAAGGTCCGTCATTCCGAACGGTTACAGTAAAGGTAACCGATGTACCTGCAACAGGTGTCGCATTGTTTACTACTTTTGTAAGACTTAGGTCAATTCTTGCTTCGCCAGTAAGCGTTACCTGATCGTCATCATCCTCCGTTGTCGAATTATTACCAGGCGTGGAATCCACATCAGTTTCGTTGGCTTTGTCTATTTGGGCATAATTCACCACCGTGTTGGCGGTCGTCATTTTAGCAACCAAAGCCAGTTCAACCGACTGATTGGCCGCTAAATTACCGATCGTCCAAATTCCGGAAGCAGGATTAAACCCTCCCTGTGTGGTAGAAGAGGAAACATATTGAAGACCTGTTGGCAATACGTCTTTCACTTCTATTCCGGTACCATTATTTGGACCTTTATTCACCACAGTGATGGTAAAGGTGACATTCGAATTAATCGCTGGTTTATTGTTGTCCACCGTTTTGGTCAACTCAAGGTCTATACGAGGCGTTCCTTGCAAACTGACCTGATCATCATCATCCTCGGTCGTGGAATTATTGTTCGGCGTAGAATCTACATCGGGTTCATTGGCCGCACTCACTTGGGCGTAATTGGTTACACGGTCTCTGGTATTTACCGTAGCCGTAATTTGTAACGTTACTGCTTGTCCATTGGCTAAATTGCCTACCGTCCAAACTCCGCTTCCATTGTCAAATGAACCAATAGATGGATTTGCCGAAACAAAATTCAACCCGGCTGGCAAGACATCTTTGACGGCTACACCCGTCGCATCACTGGGGCCTTTATTGATAAGCGAAAGCGTGAAAATCACATTTTGGCCTACGATCGGCGCATTGTTATTTACTGATTTTGTCAACTCAAGGTCAATCTTCTTTGCCGCCTGAATCACTACGGCATCGTCATCATCTTCGGTATTAGAGTTGTTGCCCGGTGTAGAATCAATATCGGTTTCATTCGCCGTTGCAACCTGTGCATAGTTCCGGATTGGATCAGTTGTGGTAACGGTTGTGACAATGTCTAAACGAACCGACTGACCTACTGCAAGGCTTCCAATATTCCAAGAACCCGTTGCACTTGTATATGCGCCTTGTGTTGCTGTTGCAGATTTAAAGGTCTGACCCAAAGCCAGAAGATCCGAAACCGTCACACCGGTAGCATTGCTTGGCCCTTTGTTGATGACGGTTATCGTATAGGTCACATCACCATTAATGCTGGGTGTGGTTGTATTAACGGATTTGGTCAACTCAAGGTCAATCACAGGTTTTCCAGATAGGGTTACCTGATCGTCATCGTCCTCTGTCGTCGAATTGTTGCCTGGCGTAGAATCAATATCTTGTTCATTCGCTTTATTCACCTGTGCATAATTGATAACCGTATTGGTAGTTGTGACTTTAGCCACAATTTGTAACTGCACCGTTTGGTTGACAGCAAGGTTCCCGATGGCCCAAATGCCGGTAGAAGCTACATAACTGCCTTGTGTAGCAGCAGAAGAAACAAACTGCAATCCGGCTGGCAAGACATCACGAACTTCTATACCAGTACCATTATTCGGCCCTTTATTCACAACCGTTACCGTGAAAGTCACGTTATCATTGATATTGGGTGCCGTAGTATTGACTGTCTTGGTCAGTTCGAGGTCAATTTTTGCTGCTCCTTGTATGGTAACCTGATCGTCGTCGTCTTCCGTTGTGGAATTATTTCCAGGAGTGGAATCAATATCGGTTTCGGTTGCAAAATTAACCTGAGCATAGTTCGTAATCAGATTCGTAGTATTTACGGTTGCGGTAATTTGGAGACTAACTACTTGATTGACTGCAATATTACCAATACTCCAAATACCCGTCGTATTGTTGTATGATCCATTTACACCACTTGCCGACACAAAGGTCAATCCGGTGGGTAATTGATCCGAAACCGTCACATTGGTTGCAGGAGCTGGACCTTTGTTCACCACCGAAATAGTGAACGTGACCGTCCCGCCTAATTGCGGGCTTGTAGTATTCACCGTCTTGGTCAGTTCTAGATCAATTTGTGGTCTTGTAGAGAGAACGACCGCATCGTCATCGTCTTCGGTATTGGAATTATTGCCCGGTGTAGAGTCTATATCGGTTTCATTCGCCGTTGCTACTTGTGCATAATTCCGTACTTGTTCTGTGGTCGTTGGTTTTGCCACAATCTGGAGAGTCACGGTTTGATTTACCGCCACATTACCAATCGTCCAAGCACCCGTTGCAGCATTATATGCCGCCGCCGGATTCGCCGATACGAATTGTAAGCCAGTTGGTAAAACGTCACTCACGGTAACGCCTGTAGCATTGCTTGGCCCTTTATTTACAACCGAAATCGTAAACGTCACATTTTGACCAATAACGGGCGTAGTGGTATTGGCGGTTTTCGTTAATTCAAGGTCAATAACGGGCGTAGTGGAAACGGTTGCACATGCGTCATCGTCTTCCGTAGTAGAGTTGTTATTGGGCGTGGAATCTGTATCGGTTTGATTGGCTGCATTCACTTCAACACAGTTATTAGTTGTACTGTTGATTTTTGCAGTAAGCAATAAGGTAGCAGAACCATTAATGGCAAGATTGCCTACCGTCCATAACCCGCTGGTATTTACATAGCTTCCCTGGCTCGCCGAGGCAGCCACAAACGAAGCGGTCGCGGGCAGCAGGTCTTTAAGTACAACCCCTGTTGCCTCACTTGGTCCTTTATTCACTACCGTAATGGTAAAACTGGCTTCCCCACCCACAGGAACACTGTTGGTATTCGACACTTTATTTACTTCAAGATCAATTCTCGGTTGAACCGTAAATTGCGCGCAGGCATAATCATCCTCGGTTTGCACATTGTTTCGCGGCGTAGAATCCGTATCCAATTGCTCAGCAGTACCCACTTCTGCACAGTTACGAACCGTATTGGGTGTACCAGTTGCGGTTCCTGTAATGGTCAGGGTGGCGGTTTGGTTGACGTTTAGGTTTCCTATCGTCCACAAACCAGTCGTTGGGTTATAACCACCACTATTTGAAACATATTGGAACCCACCCGGCAATACATCATCTATTGCAACACCTGTTGCATTCTGAGGTCCTTTATTGACAACCGTCAAGGTAAAGGAGACCGTTCCACCAATCGTCGGATTGGCATTGCTAACCGTTTTTGTCAATTCCAGATCAATACGTTGAGGCGAAGTAGTGACCTTAGCACAGGCGTCATCGTCTTCATGTGTTGCAGAAGCATTGTTTGGCGTTGAGTCGGCGTCAACTTCGGTAGCACTACTCACTTCGGCGCAGTTGGTCGCCATTGAAGGATTTCCGGTTGCTGTTGCCGTGATCGAAAGGGTTGGCGTTGCATTTACGGCCACATTGCCAATGGACCAAACACCAGTAGCGTTGTTATAATTACCGATACTTGGAGAAGCAGACACAAAGGTAAGACCATTAGGAAGTAGGTCTTTCACATTTACACCAGTAGCAGCGCTCGGCCCTTTGTTGGTAACGGTAATTGTAAAGGTTACATTATTACCAGCAACCGGGCTTGGGTTGTTTACAGTTTTGGTCAATTCCAAATCAATCTTGGGTGCTACAGTCACACTCTTACAATCATCATCATCTTCGTTCGGAGTCTCGGTAACGCTGTTAAAGTTGTTCGGCGTAGAGTCAACATCGGCCTGGTCTGCTGCTTTTACTTGCGCACAGTTCTTTGCGGTCGCATTGGCTATGGTGCGAATGAGCAAAGTCGCAGTTGCATTGGCATTCAACGTCCCTACAGTCCATAGACCTGTGGCATTGTTATAACTTCCTTGGCTCGGAGTAGCCGCACTGAAAGACATGCCATTCGGGAGAAGGTCCTCTACAGAAACGCCCGTGGCCGTATTCGGCCCTTTGTTCACTACCGATACCGTAAATTCAACCGTATCTCCCACGTTGGCGGTTGTCTTATTGGTCAACTTTGTCAATTCCAAATCAATCAGCGATTTTGGCCCAAGCGTAACTTGGTCATCATCATCTTCATTCGTGGAATTATTGCCAGGAGTAGAATCCACATCCATCTCGTTGGCTTTAGAAACTTGGGCATAATTGGTAACCGGACTGGTTGTGACGACCTTCGCTACAATTTGCAGGTTTACACTTGCATTAACGACCATTCCACCGATCGTCCAAATGCCACTTGCATTTGCGTAGGATCCTTGAGACGCCGCCGCACTCACGTACTGAAGCCCTGCTGGTAACACATCGCTAACTTCAACACCTGTTGCGGCAATTTGGCCCACATTCCGAACAGTTACAGTAAATGTTACATTATCATTAAAATTCGGCGTGGAATTATTTACCGTCTTGGTTAGTTCAAGGTCAATCTTTCCAGTCCCATTTAAAGACTTGGTATCATCATCATCTTCATTCGTAGAGCCATTGCCCGGTGTAGAATCCACATCCATTTCATTGGCTGCATTGACTTCTGCATAATTTGTAATACTACCGGTCTGTTGAACAGTAGTAACAAGCGCTAAGGTCAGTGTCTCGTTTACGGCCACATTTCCGACGGTCCAAATTCCTGTTGCTTGGTTGTATGAACCACGAGAAGGTGTTGCACTTACAAAAGTGGTTCCGGCAGGTACATTTTCTCTTACCGTAACACCTGTTGCCGCATTGGGTCCTTTATTAACCAGCGTAACCGTCCAAGTAACATTTTGGCCAATATTTGCAGAGGTCGCACTTACGGCTTTGGTAAGTTCAAGGTCAATCTTATTTACAGGCCCAACATCTTTACAATCATCATCATCTTCGTTCGGGCCAGTTCCATTACTATAATTGTTTGGCGTTGAGTCAGGATCAAACTCGTTGGCCTTTGTGATTTCAGCACAGTTTTTAGCCGTACCATTGGCTGTTGCACGAATTTGCAGGGTAGCTGTCTGATTCACATTAAGCGTTCCAACCGTCCAAATACCTGTTCCATTTGTATAAGCGCCTTGGCTTGCAGTAGCACTTTGGTAAACCAAGTTCGTTGGTAACAAATCTTTCACCTCTACACCTGTGGCTTGGGCAGGCCCTTTGTTCGTTACTGAAATTGTAAAGTTAACAGTTCCACCTGTTACAGGATTGGCATTATCCACCACTTTCACCAATTCAAGATCTGCAACTTTATAAAACCCAGCATCCACCGTTTTATTTTCTTGACCATTCACCAATGTATAGGTTCCTGTCATACCTGTGGTTGGATCATTATCGCTGTCACTGGTATCCGAGCCTTGATCTTTTAGCGTCGGAACATATCCGGAAGGGGTCGTAAACATCACTTTATAAGTCCCAGCCTGTAAGTTGCCAAACATATACATCCCACTGCCATCGGTCGTTGTTGTGCTAAGGGTATTGTTTGAGGTATCCAATAACTTGACCTGTACATTCGGGATACCCGGCTCGCCAGAGTCTTGTTGACCATTACGATTGCGGTCTTCCCAAACATAGTCCCCTATCTTGGCTTTGGCACAGTTCACCTCGGCTTCCAATGCACCTGCTATGACATACGACTGTCCATCCACACCAGAAACCACCTGGCCATTACGTGTATCTATCGTGATCGTAACAGAAGTGGCTGTTGCCGGAACATTGGCGAGCGTTACCATTGGCATGGCCAGACAGCAGTTCCCTAAAGAAGTATCCGGACCACGAATAATGACCGAACTACTCACACCACCAGCCGTTGCAGTCAATTTGAGGGCACGCCCATCATTCGTCAATTCTGAAATAGGAACGGTCACTTTTAAATCTCGGCTACCCACATCGGTAGGAATATTAAGGGTCAACGTTTGAATATCATTATACCCACTTAAGGTCGTAAATTTACCTGTGCTTGATTTGCCATCCCCCGTTCCCATGTAGAACGGATATACGACAAAAGATTGGAGGCTCGATTGGGCATTTGTGTTCTCATAGCGAACCGACGCAGTTCCAGGAAGCACCACACGATAAACCCAGACATCCGAGCTGGTCCCCGGAGGAGTTATTCGATTTGCAGAATAAACTGCGCCAGCGGCATCTTTAAAGGTTGTGGTCGCGCCCGGATTCGAGCCTTTATAAACCACCTCGGCCACTACTTGGAATACAGCCCCACTATTTGGGATCGAAATGGTTTGCGGAAGGGTGGCCCCATTAACTCCTCTACCATAAAGACCCACATTTTTATCATCGGAACATACATATGACCAACCATCAGGAGGGGGCGGGCCTGCATTAAAACCAAAATCGTATGTATGGTTGGTAACCCCATATCCTCCTGTCATGAGTGCAATTACGGCATTATTACCACTCATTGTAGCATCGCTGTCTATTGCATCGTTCGTACCAGCATTCGCATTTGAAAGGGAATAGGAGGTAACAGCAGTCTGGGTTTTATCTAAGCGGATTTCATATGCCATATTTGGCAAAAGCCCACCTGTTACGTTACCATTATTAAAGTAGTATTCTCCTTTGGTATTCGTGGTAGTAGTGGCCACTTGGCTGCCACTCTTGAACAGACGAACCGTTACGCCCGAAATCCCCCCTTCATCCGCATCTTGTATCCCGTCCGAGTCGCTATCCAACCATACACGGTTCCCGATTTCAAGCGGAGCAGGCGAACAAAGCAACTCTAGGTCACCGAGACCAACCGCCTTACCAAAACCACTTACATCATTAGAGTCTTTGTATAATACGTTTCCACGTACAAAAGCACCCGTATTGTTTCGACTATAGATAACGCCACCTGCCCAATAAGAACCGTTGATTGGATCTTCTGAAACACTAACGATTTCACCCGACCCTGGACGTACAGCAAGACCTCCTTGGAATTGTTGATCATGTTCGTACTGGTCGTCACCCCAGAAGAACTCTCCACCGCCCGGCCCTTGACCATTTCCAGCACCGCTGGAGCTAAAACTTCCTGATGTGCCATTATTTTCAAGCACCCATGTAGATCCAGATTTCGCAGCACGGTACATGTCTCCGGCTTGTCCACCGCTAAATAATTGATTTGTTACAGGATTGATGTTTGCCCGACCAGATTGATGGCCAAACCGATCCGTAAAGCCGAGTATCATTGCCCCATCCACATCAAATTCAATATCACTAAGAATAGGTTGGGGATATGCGATAACAAATGTATCGTTGATATTGGGAAACGTCGTGATCCAAGGACGCCAGTTCGCCGAGTAGCTGGTAATTGCCACACCCCTATTAAAGTTCAAACCAGAGGTAAAGACGGGTGTGGTGTTAAAGGAATTAGTGGACTCATCAAACTCATAAACCAATGCTCGAAGGTTACTGGCGTTCTGAGAAGATTGAGCGTTACACACAATACCGATATACACTTTCCCCCTATAAACCTTTGTTGCAAATGGGCGGTAATCACCACCTGTACAGGCAGGATTTGGAACAGGGTAGCTTGAAATATCGGAAACTGTTACGGCACTTCCAGCTTTTGCCGGACTGCCTATATTTACCTTGAGCAAAGAGCGGGTAAACAAATTCATAACATATAATTTGCTACCATCTTCGGAAAGGTCAATATCCCCTAAACCCACTTTACCAACAGCATCAAAAGCACCAGTGTCTGAATTGGCATCAATTTTATTGGCTGGCAAGCCCGTATGTGGATCATTTCCTGCACTAAAACCAAGCGCACCCAAGTCAATGTAATTAGAAACAGTTGGTGTTGAGGTAGAATAATCTATCAGGTAGATTCCATCCGTTCCGAGAGGTCCAAGACCGGCGTGTCGCTTGATGAAAGCACTCGTGAAAAGTTTTTTCGACTCGCGCTGATAGGCCACCCCCCAAGTAGCACCAATTCTGTTTGCAGTGGTTGTCGCAGTTGGCGTACTATAATCAATATCAGAATAATTATACGTCCAGAAGGCGTTTGCACCACCCGCAGTACCACCAGCCAACGGATTACCATTGACATAGAACGGCGTCGCCATCTTAGGATTGTTTTCACAATAATCTGCTGGATAATTAATTCCAAGGTTCACGTTCGAAGCAGGTGCGGTGGCAAACTGCACCGTTGTTCCGTTTCCAGTTCCTGCATTGGTAGGATAAGATCCGGCAGGTATTTGAGTAAACTCAATCCGAACTTGTGTCCCGCTCGAAACCGACAATGAATATGAACCACTCGCATTCGTAGTTGTTGAGGTAATAAGAGACCCATTACTCCCATACGCCGAAACCAACACACCGGGCACTCCGATATCATAGGTATCTTTTACCCCATTGCTGTTATAATCATTGTAAACGAAGCCCGTCACATTGGTGAATAGCACATTCTGACCAGAGTTTGGCTTATCTGCCACCTCCGAGACCCCATCTATCGCATTTGAAAACATAGGCTCCGGAACCACCAAGTCCTCAAAAACAAGAGGTTTGGCCAGTGCTACTTTCGGTGTGGGATCACCTCCTACATCTTGAAGAGTTTGTTCCTGAGCCAAAAGCCCTTGTGGAGAAACCAACAGCATGGTAAAAGCTGCAAAACTAAAAATGCCTGCCCCAAGGCGGCTTACACAACGTTCAAACATGTGCATGGGTCTATAAACGGTGGATGAATGGCCCTGATAAGATGAATGCCGAAAGAGCATTATAGAACTACCTTCGGCGGTCAGAATCGTTTTATTACAAGCACGTAGCATTCGCTTCATTACAATAATATTCGTAACTACAGGCAAAACTTTAGGTGGTACAATCTCAAAATAATAAAAAAAGCACCACCAAATTGAACCGTTGTAGCAAGGGTTTAAGGTGTCGGGGTTTGGATAGGGCGTAAAGGTTAATGGTTTAATTCAAAAAACAATCCAATACAGAACGCTCAAAAAAGGCGGTTTAACTCTTTTTTTTGTCCTTCCCTCTTCCTTTTCGGGGTTAATGCACCGTACCTTATCTGGCCATGAAACTGTTCTGTACAAATTTTCAATCTGCTTTTTCACAAGCCTACCATACAAAACTCACACAAAAACAATCAAGCAAGTGTGAACCTTAAGGCTTTCCATCTTTAGTCCACTCGTCTATGAAGATTTTACACATTTCCGCCGAATGTTACCCTGTCGCGAAAGCAGGGGGGCTGGGCGATGTTGTTGGTGCGCTTCCCAAATACCTTTGCGCACTTGGGATGTCGTCTGCTGTTATTTTACCTAAATATGCGCTTAGATGGGTAAAAGAACATCGGTTTATTGAAGACTATCATGGCACCATTCGACTACATGACCGCCACCTTCCTTTCACAATAGAACGAGAAATTGATGATACGCTTGGCTTCCCCTTGTTTGTTGCCAATATTCCCGATTTGTTTGAACGCGATGGAATTTACGCCAGCCCTGAAGGGTATGGATATGATGATGATGTATCCAGATGGTTAGGATTTCAACAAGCTGTCTTACAGTGGGTAGCACAATTCTGGGAAAAACCCAAGATTTTACATTGTCACGATCATCATACTGGCCTTATTCCGTTTATGGTGAAATATTGTCCGGAATATCGGGCATTAAAAGACCTCCCAACAATTTTAACCATCCATAACGGGGCTTATACGGGCGCATTTAGTTGGCGACATATAGATAAAATGCCCCTCTTTGAAGCCCATGCGCGGAATTTGTTAGACTGGGCAGATACAATCCACCCTCTTGCGTCTGCCATTCGGTGCGCTTGGCGTGTAAACACCGTTTCACCGGGCTATTTAGATGAATTAAAAGCACCGGATAGCCACTTGAATTGGTTACTCAACAACGAGTGGCATAAGTCTTCCGGAATTCTAAACGGTATTGATGCCCAAGTTTGGAATCCAGCAACAGATCCTTTAATTGCTCACCGCTTTGATGGCGACATAAACCGCTTCAAGGCCGCAAACAAAGCAGCAATTTGCCAGCGCTTCCGCTTAGATCCGGAACTGCCGTTGGTCACGTTTATTGGAAGACTCGTCTCTGAAAAAGGCGCAGACCTCTTGCCGGGAGTCATTGAACGGGCGTTGGAAAATAATGCCAAAATGGCTTTTCTAATACTCGGAACGGGCGACCCTGCACTCAAACGCGCTTTTTACGCCCTCCGAGATCGCTTCTTTTGGCACTTTGACGCTTCTATTGAATACAATGAGTCTCTGGCGCATCAACTCTATGCCGGTTCCGATTTTCTTATAATGCCTTCTCGGATTGAACCTTGTGGCCTCAACCAACTCTATGCATTTAGGTACGGTACTATTCCTATTGTCCGGAGTGTTGGTGGCCTACGAGACACCGTCCGAGACTGGTCCGAAGAAAACCCACGCGGCATCCGATTTGACCATTTTTCCACCGACGATGCCCTCCATGCCCTCTATCGGGCGTCCCTACTGTATCACGATGAACAAACGTTAACCGGATTTCGGAAGCGCATTATGGACCTAAATTTTTCTTGGGAAAAATCTGCCGAAGCGTATATTGCACTCTATAAAGGCGTATCCTCACCACTTTAATCCTTCATAGAACCATGAGACACGGACTTTATGTAAATGCTGGCACTCAAGACCGTAAGATCAAGATGCTCAGCCTTATTCTGGGCGGTGGCGTAGGCTCCCGCCTGTACCCCCTCACCAAAGACCGCTCAAAGCCAGCAGTACCCATCGGGGGAAAGTTTCGCCTAATAGATATTCCGATCTCCAATTGTCTAAATTCGGGGGTGCGACGCATCTTCGTCCTCACGCAATTTAACTCGGCTTCACTGAATCAGCATATCAAAAATGCCTATCATTTTGACTCTTTTACCCACGGCTTTGTAGATATTCTGGCGGCAGAACAGACTTATAAAAGCGACCAGTGGTTTCAGGGAACAGCCGACGCCGTGCGGCAATCTATGCACCACCTCGAAAACCATGACTACGACTATATCCTCATTCTTTCCGGAGACCAACTCTACCAAATGAGTTTCGAGGATATGGCCGAGGCACACATTGCGTCTGGCGCAGACTTGACCATTGCCACGATTCCGGTGAATGCCAAAGATGCTACTTCCTTTGGGATCATGAAAGTAGATGATATGCAGTCCATTAATCGTTTTATCGAAAAACCTAAATCAGATGTATTGGCAGACTGGGCCTCAGAGGTACCAGAAAAGCAGCGGAGCGAGGGGAAGGTGTATTTGGCCTCCATGGGCATTTACATCTTCAACCGGAATACCCTGAAAGACCTCTTCAAGAAGTACCCCGAAGCCACCGATTTTGGCAAGAATATCATTCCAACAGCCATTGAAAACGGACTTAAGGTCTCAAGCTATTTATATGATGGTTATTGGACAGACATCGGTAACATTCAGTCTTTTTATGAGGCCAACCTGGAAATGACCAACCCTATTTCTCAGTTCGACCTCTATGATAAGGAAAACCCGGTCTATACCCGCAGAAGAAATCTTCCTACCTCTAAACTAATGGGGACCCAGATTTGGCAATCCATTTTGGCAGAAGGAACCATTATTGACGCCAAAGAGATTGTTCACTCGGTGGTTGGTGTTCGGTCAAGAATAGGGAAAGACACCGTAATCAAAGATTCCATCATCATGGGTCACGATTACTACGAAACCTTAGACCAAATCAATCAGCCAGGATCCATTCCAATGGGAATTGGGCATAGTTGCTACATTGAGCGTGCCATCGTAGATAAAAATGCGCGTATTGGTAATACCGTCATTATTCGTGGCGCACCCGGCCTCCCCAATAAAGAGGAAGACGGATACAGCATTGTGGATGGTATTGTGATCATCAAGAAAAAAGCCATCATTCCCAGTGGAACCGTCATTGGAGCCGTTTAATTTTTTTCTCCGTTAGCTATATGTAGCCCTTTGGTCAAGTAACAGAGGGCTTTTTTTATTTTTATGGCGTATCTATTGACAAGGAAACTATTAAACATTAAATTCATAACATATCATAACATATCATAACATCTCATAACGTAAAACTTTAACAATCAAAATTTGGAGGAAAACATGCTCAAGTATTTTAAAACCATGATCATTGTCACGGCAATTTCTATGTCATCTCCTTTTTCGGGCATGACTGCCACAGCAGCAGAGGAACTGTGTTATAGAACGTGCTCCTAGACGAATTTTTTCTCAGTTGGTGACACCCAAGGACAATGTGTTACAACCGTAAACGATTATGGTGGATTCTGGCTTTGGTTCAGTACCTGCAATGACCAAACAATCCCACCATCAGGTAAGTACTACATCTATGCGGGTTACGGCTCGTGGTTAGGGAATTGTAATCTCGCAGAACTGCCGGACACCCGGCTCGCAGAAACGGTTACGGCTCGTGGTTAGGGAATTGTAATACGGCCTGGCTCAATTTTGGTTATTGCGGTGGCGCGTGACACTATATAACAACATTAATCATTATAATACAAACTAAAATGAAATACTTTTCCATATTTTTTATCCCGTACTTATTACTAATCACCATTTTAGTATCCGGATGCGACACTCCGAAAACTGAAAACAAGAAAAGAGGTGACCTACAAGAGAAATTAGCCCAACAAACTGGGCCAATTAGAGAATACATCATTGTAGGTCCAACAAATATCCCGGAAGATTTACAGATAAACACCATTAAATCGAATAGAAAAGACCAAAATGCAACGGCTCAATTACAGAAGTGGAATCACCAAGTAAACCTTAGTGCTGGTAAGATCTTAGCGGCTTGGCATAAGAATAAAAACTGGCGCGAGATACACAAAATGATTAATGCAGAAAGACTTAGTTTAGAAACGGCCAAAAATCCGATGATCTTTGTATTTGATCAAACAAGCTCTATTGACTTCATAGAGAAAGTACGCTCGCGTGTACCTCAGTCTAAAGAGGTTGATCATGCAATTGCAGAACATGTTGCGATACTTGATCGGTATGATCACCCAGATGCTACCGTACTGCTTCCAGCGATTCTTCAACTTAAAGGATCAATCCCCGAAACAAAAATCAACCAATACTTGATTCGCGCTAAAAGGAATGCCAAAAACTGGCTTAGTAAAGAAGCTTGTGATACATGCAATAATGGACAACTTCCAGAAGCAAGAAAGGCATTGATTGGACAGATAAAAAAAGTAATTACCTGATCTGAATTAACGTAACGTTACGTATTGTCGTTTAACAAGCCTTCAGACACCTTGCCTGAGGGCTTTTTTTTATGGTTAGGAAACATGCCCTTGTCCACGCAATGCCTCTATAAAATTGGTTTTCAGTGCTTCCACCTGCGAATTCCGCACTGCTACGGTTACTTCCGTAATGTCTGAATAATGGGTTTGTATAATCGGCGCATCGAATTGCTGAATACAGTGCATTGCCGCCGAGGTGTCTGGATAGGCAAAGGATAACCGAATGTCCTTACGGAGGATCACTTCTTTAGGTTCACATCTTTGCAAGACCGCCTCAGCCGCCTCGCCATAGGCCCGAACCAACCCGCCCGTTCCCAACTTAGTTCCGCCAAAATACCGTGTCACCACCACCAAAACCGACGTAAAGCCGCTTCGTTCGATCTGCCGGAGAATGGGTAAACCTGCACTCCCACTGGGCTCTCCATCATCGTTGCTACGTACTTCCACCGAATCCACCCCAAAACGATATGCCCAACACCAATGAGAGGCATTGTATTCCCGCCTTTGAATCACTTTTAACATTTCCGGAACCATAACGATTTCTTCCAGCGGGAATGCCTCCGCAATAAATCGAGATCCCTTGATTTTAGGAATTTCAAAGTGGACCGAATACCGGATGGTTGTATAGGTGTCCAAAACTGGCCCTTGTTTTACCACTTGATTGGTCATTGTCATCTTATAAAATATTGGTTCTCTCCACACGTATTGTAGAATCATTTTCCACGCTTTCCATGTCCTCCCCGCAAGAACTAATTTTGATTCATTATGTTGCTGGAGCAGCGTTTAGTTTGGAAACACAAATAGGGCTTTAACATACGGAAAATCCAATCTCACCGTTCCGAAATCTCCATAAAGGGAGCAATATCCGTAATCAAGCAGCAACAACTCTTGGAAAAAAGAGTGTTTTTGTTAGGTGGGAAGTGTGGTCGAGTTTTGTAGCCGCCAAGCCATCGCATTTTTTATTTATGCGTTTTTGGCGCACAAATAAAGGGATTTAAAAGACATTTCATTGTACAGGCGAGCTATATTTACCGCTGTAATGCCCGAATCTCCCCCACAAGTTGGAGAATGGCATATAAATGATGTGCTTCGTGAATCAGAAAAAACTCCACCCAAAATGGAATGGGAATGGCTCCATAGAGTGGATGAACAGCCGTCCGGTCTATGTCTGCGGGCCGAAGATCTGTAAGCAATTTAGTCAGCTCTTGCCGCCCTGCCACCAAGCCCGACCAAAGCGCCCACCATTCCATCTTACACCAATAAGAAAATCGTGGGTCTTTCCCTGCTTCGTAGCGTTCAAAATGAGGATTTTCCTCAAGAAGTAGCTTTCTTATCCGTTCTGGCATCAATTCTTGATATCGCGCCAGATGGGCTACATGCTCTAAAATACTCCATCTTTTCGGATCGGGCCGATAACGTAACACATTCTCGTGCATTCCATTTAAGATGAAAGGAATGGACTCATGCTGAGAACGTAACCTACTGATTGCTGAGTGCGTGAGTTGCATCATACGTGCATTGATGATTTGCACATTTAGGTCTTTGGAAGGCTTTTATCATAATGCCCAAGGACACATAAAGTAAAACGCAATGAATCGCCTAAATGGATCATTATCCCCTCATTGCTATCGTGGCATCGTGAAGAGACCTACCGTATCAATATTAAACGTCACATCATTGACCACCTTTGTCATTCGATCACTAATGACTTCACGAAATGGGTACCAGAATCCATTAATCACGCGATAATCTTCATACCATTGTGGGTCTGGATCTGCATCGAAGTAGTTCCAATCAACGGCCACAAGCAAAAGGGTGGCTTGGTCAAAATAAAACTTATGACGAAATTTTTTATTACGGGTTGGCTGAGTGACTACATAGCAACTTTTACCTCTGAGGGTTTCGTTTTTTTCTAATTTCGACCCACTATCGTACAATAGCGTTAATTCGTGAACGGGAAAAACCCTGCCTTCCAGCCCCGCCGACAAGAATGTCCGCTTGGTATTTCCTTCATATTGCCAACTTTTTTCCGGTGTCTGGACTTCCGTTACCATTACCGTCTTTCCCCCAGATATTGTGACACTTTTCTTATAATATTGCCTCGGCATCTGCCAAACTTCGGTTCTAACCTTTTTCAAATATTCCACCCGGCTGCTTACCTGAATGTTTTTCACGGTTTGCCACTTGGCCCATCCTGTTTTCTGGGTCACGGCCGTCAACAGGCTTTTCGCATCTTTGTAGGGTTGGGCTATTAACTGAAACGGAAATGCCACGGTCAGTAATAAAAAAAATCGGCAAAGGTAATACATATATTTAAATAGTATTAATGATCAAAATAAACGAAGAGAAAGCATAAGAATCAAATTCAAGCGCCATCCTCATTAAGAAGATCGGTAGCCGTAAGCATTCAGAAAGTGTTCTTTGCCCCGCCAGTCATCGCGAACTTTTACATGCAGTTGCAAAAATACTTTTTTACCGATCAATGTTTCAATGTCCTTTCGGGCTTCACTGCCCACTTCTTTTAAGGCACTTCCTTTTTTTCCAATAAGGATTCCTTTCTGGGTTTCACGTTCCACAACAATCTCCGCATCAATCATATCAGCACGGTCTTCGCGTGCTTCATAGGCCACAATATTCACCTGTGTGGCATAGGGGACTTCCTGATGAAACCGTTGAAATATCTTCTCGCGGATGATTTCGGCGATAAAAAATCGTTCCGGATGTTCACTTACCTGATCCGGTGGGTAAAAAGGTACACCATTTGGCAAACGGGACGTAATCTCTTGTAATAAAACATCCAACTGATTGCCTTTCAGAGCCGAAATAGGCACTACCGCTTCAAAGTCACGTTGTTGAAGACATTCACTCACCAAGGGTAATACCTTTTCTTTGGAAACGAGATCCATTTTATTGATTGCCAGAATGGCAGGCCGATCTTTTAAATAGTTCAACACTTCCGGATGCATGTGCTCGTGCTGTGCATCTATCAGAAAAACCACTAAATCCGCATCCATTACCGCTCCCTGTACCGAATGCATCATACGTTCTTGTAACTTATAGCTTGGTTTAATGATACCGGGAGTATCTAAAAAGATCACTTGAGCCTGTTCATTGGTCAAGATGCCCAATACCCGATGGCGGGTGGTTTGTGCTTTGGTCGTTACAATAGATAACTTTTGCCCTAATAAGGCATTCATAAGGGTGCTTTTACCCGCATTCGGACGCCCAACAAGCGCCACATAACCACACCGGAAATCTGGGGGGGCATTAAACAACAAACTCGGATCTTCCATAAGTTCTGATTGGGATAAAGAAAAGGAAACAATATCGAGGCTTAAAGTACAATTTTTACGGGCACGGGTTTAATAGGAATTGGTGCAATGTATCCGGGCGCGTCAATGGAACGCCGTAAAGCATCCGCCCATTCCAAGTTGAGGCTCTTGAGTTTGGCCAACATTAATCGAGCCGATAATTCATCCCCTTGTTTGAGGTGCCAAATACCCTTCCAAAAAATGACCGACGGATCTTCTGGGTCTTGCTGGAGTAATTTTTCCAAAATAAGTGCAGAGGCATTTAGTTCGTTTCGCATCAGGTGCGCCTGTGCCATACCATATAAGGCAAATCGTTCTAAAGGAGATTGGGGTCGGACTTTTTTAAAATACCCCAAAGCCTCTCCATAACGTGCATGTTGCAGCGCAATGGAGCCGAGTGCAAAGGCAGCCATGAATTGGGTTTCGTCCCGGTCCAACGCCATCTTATAGGCAACGACCGCTTTTTCCCGTAGCCCAATAAGTTGGTATATCGCTCCACTTAGAAACTGCGCACGGGCATCTTCTTCCACTGCTACCGCCAAATCGTCCATTTGCCGGATATAATGGGCAATAGTACCTTGTTTGACATAATCTGATTTTTCGGCAGCAAGAGACAACATATCGGATGCTTCCAATAGTTTACGATAAGGTGTATCTTCGGTATTCGTTTTGTTGAAAAAGTAAAAAAAACGCCGTGGTTTGGCCTTCCAATCAATTTTATCAAGGACTGGACGCGGATCGGTCGAAACGGTCATAGATTGTTTTTGTCCTTCTCCACTCCGGTCTTGATCGCCCAAAGAAACCACGCCCAGCACTCTGCCGGCTTCATCCATCAATGCACCACCGCTGTCTCCAGGGCGGACTGCATTTGTACTGATCCACTGGCGGTTGGCAGGCTTATTCCCTTTATCTTGCAACCCAAGATTCTCTTTTTCTGACCACGTACCAACACTTGGCATTTGACGGCTCCGTGGCCATCCAGCAGTAAACACTACATTTTCGAGGTGGGCAGTTTTATTGTATTCTTCGGCCAATTTCAATGGCGTAAGACCAGCCTTACGAATAACTTCAGGGTTTACCGCCAAAACGGCAATATCTCGCTTTGCATCCATCTCCCATGCCTTCTTTGTCGTGATTAAACGACCATTCGGCAATCGGATCTCCACCTCACGGGCTTGTACCAATGTATGAAAACTAGTGACAACCGCATCATCCCGAATCAAAAAAGCAGAACCAATCCGGATAGGTTCTCCGGCCTTCCGATGATGTACCCAAATCGGCATCACGCCTTCCTGTGCGGCTATGCGTTCCGGTAGGTTGATATAAGTATGCAAAATTTGCTGTCCAGTCATATAAGTGGTTTTATTCCCCGTAAAGGTGAAAATGGGCACCTTCAGACTACCCCGCTTGCGTGGCTCCAAAACAAACAGCCATCTCATACGGCTGACAGGCATCCACTGCTCGAGCGTCCATACACGATTTTGTGTAGCAGAAACAATCCGAAAGTGCGAGGGATTATATTGCAATTTTCCTTTTTCAAATGCCTGCTCCAAAAGGTCTGGGCGCGTGGATAAACCCCAGCATGTCACCTCGAAGGTTATATGTCCTCCTAAAGCAACAAACGTTGTATGAAGACGACTGGATAGGTGAACACGCTCAACCTGTGAAAATGAATCAGGCGAAGACAGCCATCCCATGAAGAAGAACACCATACACTTGACAATGCCATTACTCAATTGGTACCGCATCTGCTTTACCTCCCACTTTGAAAAGAATTGATTCTGCCAACACACCAATACACACTACATTAATTAAAGATAAGGTAATAATTTATTAATACTACCCTTTGAACATCCCAAAAAACCTTTGGTTTGCAACCTGATTTTACTTTTATTTAAAGAAATAATGAAGGACAAGTATTTATTCCACATTTTAATGCAGCACTTGCCGCCCAAATGCTAAATAGGTTGTTACCATGCCACATTAGGTAATGACAAAACATCCTTTTCCAGTGGAGCAGGAGCGTGTGTAAATTCCGACAAAGGGGGGACACTACCTCCTACCTAGGGTGCATTTCAAAATCTCCCCAAGTGCTTATTACATACCTCTTTCTATTCCTATGGGTTCTCGTATGATGTCGCTCCTACGGAGCTTTTCTCAACGATAAGCAAAGATGTCACCGAATCTAAGGTGTGCCGTATGTCTGATCAGCATTTTTGACATGCATCTCTTACCTACGAATTGGTTATCACATATTGGCACAAAGCCTAAGCATTGCAGGGATGGGCACAAATGCTTATACTCTTTTTTCAGGGGTCCAATTATGCCAAGGTCACAATGATGCCCCGCACGTTTATCCAATCCTGCGTAATACCCGCTTGAGAGCACCTTTAAGCATTCAATACCGCCCACATGACCATAGTAACCGATCGGGACTTAACTGCCGAAGAGCAACAAAAGTGCATATCTAAGACCATCATAGACCTACGGCAAACGGAGATGCAGTCCATCCATCAAGTAGCGATATTGCAATGGCTTGATCGCTCGGATGAAGTGAAGGTGAATGGCCTTGCCGTAAAAGATTTTTGCGCCATAGGAGGGGAGTCGTATTGGTTACACGTTCGCGCCCGCATTTTCTACCGACTTTTTCGTATGGCGCAACAATTAGACCGCCTCCCGATAGACCTTGACTTGGCAACGATTACGGAAGTTTATAGTCATTCCGCAGCAACTCCCTTTTGGCGTGTACTCCTACCCCATGCAAAATTGCACGCCGTTCCATTGCAAGATCAGAGAAAAGCAATGCCTGTGCGGTTCAACCTCCCGTATCTAAAGCACCTACTCCAATTATCATATGCCCTGAAAAAGCTACCAAAAGAAGGTATATGGGTCTTCTCGAATATTTTTTATAACCAGTTAGGTGCCGACGGTGTTATGACCGACCGCGTCTTCCATCCGCTATTCACAGCATTGGGCCCAAACGCACGTCGTTTAGAACTTTTACCGATTCCACCAAAAGGCTTAGAGCAACTCCCCCATTTATTACGTCAACCCCTAACTCCTTATCCAAATACCACGCTGGATGCCATTTTGATTAATTTTCTTTTGCACCATCCCACAAAAATCCTTCATACCCTTTGGCAAATTGGGCAGTACAAAAAACGGTTGGACAATAAAGCCATTATACAAGGCCCTTTTACAGTTTTATCACCATTTTGGGAAGCTCAGTTCCGAGACGCACTCTCCCAATCTTTGCCCTCGATTCCGGTTTTTCACCTTTGCAAAAAATCCCTGCTTCGCTTCTTTGCACAAACAAACCCGATCGCAGTTATTGGCTCCAGCGAAAACAATTCGATTGGCCGCACAGTTATAGAGGCAGCAAAAACACGGGGAATCCAGACCATTGGTTATCAACATGGGAGTATAGACCGCCATAACGCGGACTATCGTCTGGCATCACATGAGATACCAGACGCCATACCAGATTTTTTTTGCTGCTGGGGCGACGAGGTGCGAGAATATTTGGTTTCAGAATGCCACTATCCACCTGAAAAAACGGTGACGGTTGGACGCATAGCGACCGGATTGGAAGCAGGTGTTGTTCCGAATGAACAGATGATCCGATTCAAGGACCGCCAACAAAGACCCATCTTGCTTTTTGCATCACAGGCACAAGGCATGTTTGATGAGGTCCGTACCCTATCTGGGCCACTTCTGGCACAGTTTTGTGCACGGAATCATTTCTCATGTGTTGTCAAACCACATCCCCGCGAGACCGATGATGGTCTTTATCGTCAGGCATTTGCAGAAGCAGGAGTTAAAGATCAATTGCTCGAAATACAAGGTGGGCTGTTTCCGATGATAGCGGCAGCCGATGTTGGCGCTACTTGTTACTCTACCGTTGGATGGGAAATGATGTGGATGGGCCTGCCTCTTTTATTACTCGATCCCCTCAAATTAGATTTGCTCAAACTCCGAGACGCACCCTTTGTTTACACCTTGAACGGTCATCAAGACCCGCCTTTTAACGTCTGGATGAAGCATATAGCGGAACATCGGGCAGCCGGAAAGCAGGCAGCGATCCGAAAATTAGGGCCTTTAGAGGGCAACGCTGTCGCACGTATATTGGCCCTCTTGAACAAACCGTAACAAAAATTGGTTTCGCGGAGGTAAATCCCTATTCCTCATAACCCAAGTCATGAATGGTACACCAGTTTTTCATGGCCCTACGAAACATCTGACGTCGAAATCGTTGCCAATCATCGGCCAAGTTCAGCCCAGTGATAACCATTTCCCATCTCCGTTCCGCAAGCCCCGACTGGAGTATCCGGTTCAATTCGTCAATTTTGGCCTCGTTTACCACCACATTCCGGACAAATCGGTGCATGATTTCATATTCATCCACTTCCTGACGGGTAGGTAGCCGCATCCAATCGGCATTATCCAAAATTTCAGCAGCCAAGCGGGCTTCCATCTGCTCCCATCCCTTCCCGCTGTCCGATCCACCTTTTTCTGCCGCCTGAAAAGCCTCCGGTGTTATCGCAACCACTTGCCCGGTAGTGGGATTGAGATAGACCAGTAGTTGTCTTAAGCTAAGTTCAAGCCCACGTACCAGATCGTCTAATTTAAGAACTTGCATCACAAAATGCCTTATTTGGGTGTTATACCGCTTCAAAACGATTGGCGGCCCGATTCTTTACGACATGATCCGGATGAAAGATGCAGCCGTTCATACTTACATAGACCCCTTCTTCGAGCGCCTGAACCACCCCCATTGCAAATCCTATATTAAATACAGCATCCGTATTCCGAAACCTTGCCGGAGAAAGCGAACCAACCAATACAATTATCCGGCTTTTTGCCAAGGGGGCCAAAACTTGTGCAGTTTTGACCATCGTATCGGTCCCATGAGTTATGATAATACGCTTGCTCGGACATGCCTCTATGGCCTCAAAGATCGCCTGCCGATCGGTATCGGTAATTTCTAAGCTATCTTTCCGCATCAGTTGGCGGATTTCGTATGTCGGCGTCACATTTGCTTCCCGAAGAACTTCGCCTATCATTGGGTCGCCAATTTCAAATTCACTTTTGGCATCAAAATACACCTTGTCTATGGTGCCACCAGTGGTAAAAATGGTAATCATTCCTATTGGGGGTTTAGGATAATTTGGTAGCGGAAGTTAAAACGGATATAAGATGGGAGCAATTAAAACCCACATGCGTAACAAAGATTCTTTTTCTGTTAAACAAACAGGACCCTTTGCAAACGTGATAAACCCATGACCGACTTCCGTGACCTCTTCCAACATACCCAAACCATCGCTGTGGTGGGCTGTTCCGATAAGCCCTATCGAACAAGTCATCGAATTGCGACCTATTTACAATCTGTTGGCTTCAGGATCCTCCCGATTAACCCCCATATCAAAAACGATATTCTTGGAGAAACCTGTTACCCAAACCTGCTCTCTGTTCCAACTGAAATCAAAATAGATCTGGTGAATATTTTCAGACAACCACGTTACACGGCTTCTGTTGTGCAGGAAGTTCTCTTACGGATGGATCTAACCCAAGAAAGACCTGTGATCTGGACTCAAATGGGCGTTTCTTCTGAGGAAGCCCGGCGTATAGCCAGAACCAATGGATTAACCTATATCACGAACCGTTGCACGATGGTGGAACATGCCTACCTTGTCTAAACCATAAAAAAACGTGTCCAATTCAATCGCTTGTATTGGACACGTTACAACCTCCTCCTTCTGAAGCAGCCGCAAACGCGGACAACTTCGGGGCTGCAAAAAAATACAACATTCCAAAACGCATTTGGCCTAATTTTTATATAATTGGTCAAAAAAACGTGTTGAATGGTCAAAAAACGGGTTACGGGCTTAAGCGACTCATCAATCGGGCAAAGGGAATCGCTTCTCGGACATGTTTGAGACCACCCACCCAACAAATGGTACGCTCCAATCCCAAGCCGAACCCACTATGTGGAACAGATCCAAATCGGCGAAGGTCTAAATACCACGAAAACGCTGACTCCGGCAAGCCATGTGCCCGAATCTGATCCAGTAAAAACTGCAAATCGGTTGCGCGTTCTCCTCCACCAATGATCTCACCGTACCCTTCCGGAGCCAATACATCTACCCCCAGTGCCAAACGATCGTCTTCCGGATCGCGCTTCATATAGAAAGCTTTGACAGCAGCCGGATAACGGTGTACCATAATGGGCGTATCGAAGTGTTTTGTCAGAACAGTCTCATCGCTCCCCCCCAAATCATTTCCCCATTCAAAAGCGATGGCAGATGCTTTCCATTTGGGTAAATTACGCTGACGCTCAGCACAATCTTCTAATAATTGATTGATTTCGATTTCTCGTGCATCAAATTTCTTCTTTTCCCACTTCTTAGCTGATCCATAGTTCTTTTTTATTTCGGCCAATTCCGAACGTAGGTTCTTTTCTTCGTCAAAGGCCGCCTCTAATTCACCATCCAACATTTCCATGCTCTTGTTACTCTTAAGCAGATCCACCGCATCCGAATAATGAATACGCGGGAACGGGGCATCCGCCTTTTCCAGAAGCGCCACATCTCGACCCAGAATATCCAGTTCGGTCCCGCAGTTAGTGCGTGCATCCCGCAAAATCCGGCGTAACAACCCTTCTGCCATATCCATATTCATGGCAAGATCGTAAAAGGCCATTTCGGGTTCTATCATCCAGAATTCAGTTAGATGACGACGGGTCTTGGACTTTTCCGCCCGAAACGTAGGGCCAAAAGTATAGATTTTACCCAACGCCATAGCCATTGCTTCGCCATATAACTGCCCCGATTGGGTGAGATAGGCTTTTTCATCAAAATAATCAACTTCAAACAACGTAGAGGTGCCTTCAACCGCATTTCCAGTAAAAATAGGTGCATCCATCTGTATAAATCCTTGCTCTTGGAAATAGTGATGGATAGACATGATAATATTATTTCTAAGCCGCATAGTGGCCCAAGGGCGTTGACTACGCAACCACAAATGCCGCTGATCCATCAGAAACTCAATCCCGTGATCTTTGGGAGTGATGGGGTAGCCTTCTGCTCGTTGCATAAGAACCGCCTCGTGTACTACGAGTTCATACCCTCCAATCTGACGATCATCTTTCCGCACCAGCCCTTTTAATACCAATGAACTCTCCTGCGTTGCGTCTTCGGCAGCAGCCCAAGACACCGTTCCGACTTCTTGCTCTGTAATCACACATTGCGCGAGGCCCGTTCCATCGCGTAAAATTAAAAAGTGAAGTCCTTTGGATGAACGTTTGTTATAAAGCCATCCTTTCAAGGTTACAATTTGTCCATCGTGGCTTGCCAAATCCCGGATATACACAAAATCGTGCTGCATAAATTACCTATTTGGAAAAACATTTGCTAAAATTCAGTGGCGCAAGATACGCTAATTCGCTATAAGAATCCAGCGACACTCCCCTACTCCAAATCCAGAATGCGGGTTATTTCGGCGAGGCCAACTGAACCTTCCCGTACCACCTTCAATTGACCGTCCCCTACAGCCACAACCGATGAGGGTAGGGCTTCGGGCAAAACACCCACATCCACGACACAATCTACTTTCAAAAGAAATGACAAACGCAACTTTTTCAGGTCGTTTACTGGCGGGCTTCCGGCAGGATTGGCCGATGTAGAAAGTAATAAACGATCCGTTTTTTTAATCAATGCCTTGCAAAAAGGATGTGTGGTTTTACGGATACCTATCAACTCTGAAAGTCCTCGAAGCCGGACAGGAACCAGATCGGTGGGTTGAAACAAAAGTGTAATGGGTAATTGAGAACGCATCAATTTACGGTGAATGCTTGTATATTCTGCAATCCACCCACCTACGCGATCCCAATCATCGGTGAGTACCAACATGGGCTTATTGGCATCACGCCCTTTTATGGCCTGCACTTTTCGGATCAAACGGTCATTTTGGGCATCTCCGCCAATACCATAAACTGTTTCAGTGGGATAAATTACCACATTTCCCGACAAGACTGCTTTTACGGCTTGCTCAAGATAGGCCCCCATTATTCCGATGTTTTCAGTTTTTCTTTATAATTTCGGCTTGCCAGTTAGGGCTTTTGCGGCTCCCACTAACGGTGGCATGAATCAATTCAAATTCCCCGAATCCGCTCATATCCGCGAAGATAAATTCGGCCCGCCCCTCGCCGGGGATATTGTTGTATTCCCAAATTTCGTATGGCACGGTTTCGCGGCGCGACAAATTGGGTTGTGTAGAGGAAGGAAGACCATATTTTAGCAAGGTTCTTCCACGATCAGTTTTCCAGCCAACAGTAAACTTATTAGAATACCGGTCTTTGGCAATCCGTAAGTTTTCATAGAACTCTATCCGGTATTCATTTATAGACGTCTGAGGGTTAGTATCTCGTGCCAACCAATAATCGTAGAGCCACCGCCGTTTGGCCTCCATTGTCGCCAATTTGGCCATTTGTCGTTCGTCTGTAATCGTAGAAATAATTTTTATGTGCTCCATTTCGTCCGCCACTTCTGCCTCGGTCATATTGACAAATAAAGAGGCCAGAAAGTCTTCGTCAGGATCTATTCTTGCTTCCTGAATTTGGATATTTGGATTATAAATGAAGAACTTACGTCGCTGTTCTAAGACCGCTTCATTGTTTTCATTTAAGACAGCCACCCTAAGAAAATATGCACCAGAAACCAATTTACTGACATCAAAACTCCCGGTCAGAATATCATTCTCCCGCAGGGCGCGTTTCTCTCGTATTTCCAGACCGGGTATGGCTTGAGGAGCAGTTGCTGCTGAAACATACGCCAACAAAGTATATTCGGCTTGCTCAGGATTGATCTTGATCTGTGGAATTTGGTAGGCTTCCACATAAAAGAGTAATTTGTCCATCCCATTTCCATATAACTGATTCGGATTGGGGCGGACAGAAAGACCACTTCTATAAAAAACATCGTTTCGGTTTAAAGAAGGCTCCATCGCCGATACAAACATGATATCAGACATGTTGGCTTTAGGTGTCTGGCCCATAAAACTTCTGACCGTCACTTGGCGGGTAAGGGATTCCCCCACGATTCCCAAGGCGGCATCCGGCAAAATCTTTAAGACCAATTCATATTCTCCCGGAGGAACAAGGTCTCTGATCAAATGCTGAAAGACCTGACTACCACCCACAAATGTTGTGTCCGCAATGGGAAAAGCCAGCCTCATGGCATCGCCACGAACCGTCTCGGCCACCGTATTACCATCGGACTGCACCGTATTTCGGGTAAGTTTCCATTGTACTGGGACCAATGCAACTAAACCTCCCTCGGCTGCTGGGCGAAAGGGTAACGACTTTACCTCAAAAGACAAATAGATTTCAAAAAGACTATTGTCACCCTCATAAGCAAAGGCAGCATGATCCAGACTCACCTTTACGCGACGGGGTTCGGGGGCCTCCTGCGCAAAGACGGGGTATAAAGCGTTAGCGCCCAAGATCAATATATACCAGAATAAACGAGAACCAAGCTGTTGCATACGGATGTTTTTTGGATTGCATAGGGAATAGCAGTTTCGCTAAACTAAGTTATTTGAAACGATTCATGTGGAAAAAAAGTTCAGGAAGAACGCCCGGAGCCATGAATGGTATGTAAAATCGTGTGAACCGTTTTCAAAACGCAAGGTACAGCATTGGCCATGCAACCGCCAAATCCAATCCATGTCTAAAAAGGGAATGGGGTAATGCACACGTCGCCAAAAGGGTGATCGCCAACAAGCCCATCAGGTCTTCTAACGGAAAAGGGGTGTAGGTCCAGAAGCCAACCCCCATAAGTGTACCCAACCACATGATCTGTCGCAATTTCGGTAGGGGCCAGTTAAAAAACAGGGGCTTGATCTCAAACATTAAATCGCCAGACCGATCTAAATAATCCGAAATTAGGATATTAGGTAGGATATAGCACATCCGATACAACACCGAAGACACGCCGTTTTCGGGCCACTCCCCACGAAAAAACAAGATTGGCAAAACCACACCACCTACACCCCAAACGAATACAACCCAAATGGTTTTGATGTTGCCAAATTCTTTTAGTCGTTTACCATGAATCACAGGGAAAACATAAAGCGCCGCAAGGCACGCCACCCACAACGCAGGCTGCCACAACCAACGAGACCATATAACTACACCACTCAATACCACAACCAAAGCAATACTTATCCACCATAACAATGCAAAATCGGATGCAGTTATACGGTTATTGAAAACATCTTCGGGAGAGAGAAAAGAGAACCGATCTGCGGTATAGACCAAAAACGTTCCTGCAAAAGCCAGTACAAATAAAACGGGTTCCTCCGGCAGGCTGAATGCAACCACGGTAGCCCAAATCCATGAAACAGCCACCAAGCCTGCAATGGCCGCCCCAACAGGAAAACTTTTAAGAACGAATACCCAATTGCTTGGCCTCGGTGAGTGCATCATTAATCAACTTAGAGTATGTTTCTACCTGACCAGACCCATTATAGTATTGGGTAAACGTCCTGATATTCCCTGCTTTCAGGTAACGAATCATGGCACCGGCTTCGGGTGCTTTTACGTTTTTACAAAAATCAAAAAATCCAATAATATGCGCGGCTTCTCCTGCCTGAAATGCATTATACATGGCCATTGCACTCTCATAGCCTATGTTTCGATAAGCAGAAATCAAGATTTGAGGCCCACCAATGCTACACGACATCAGCCCCGGCTCTGGGTCGCCTGCAAGTCGTTGAGATAATGCCAAAACACGATACTCCAGATCTTGTTTACCATGAAAAGGCTGAAAAGGCTCGTTTAGTGTCTCACGAAAACGATGATTTTGCCAGGAATTACCTCCAACCCCCGCTTGGCCACCATGCTGAAAATGCCGGTTATAGACAGGCTCGTTGTATTTGCCCCAATAACGGAAAAAGTGATGGTTTTCGAATCGGATAATGGCCCGATTTACAAGGTGTACCCGACCGCCACTTTCCACATAAAACACTGCCAGTGCGGATTCAATCGGAATCTGGGTGAGGTTCTGAATCGCCTTTATCAACCCACCCATCCGGTTGTACAATTCTCCCATACGCACCCGACTGGCGGGCCATCCTGTACGGATCAGAATAGGCGTTTGAGGTGTAAGTTCGATATTTTTTAGTATTGGATTGTCTTTGTAATAAGGCGACTCCAAATGAACTTTAAAAAGTGCTGCCCAAGTTCCAGCACCAACTATACCATCTTCTTTCAAGCCATTGGCTTTTTGGAATTGTTTTACAAGGCTTTCGGTAAAAGGTCCAAATCTTCCGTCAATATTACCAACAGGGTATCCTTTGTCCCGAAGTACGCTTTGTAATTCGCGTACGGCATCTCGGAGATGCGGCGTTACATGATCGAATCCATCGTACAAGCGGAGCAAAGGGCGATCATTCACATATAGTGCCGCCCATGTTTTCCTTCCGACAATGCCATCATCCCCAAGCCCTTTGCCACGCTGGAAAATCACAACGGCTTCCTTTGTTTGTGTCCCGAAAACACCGTCTAAAGGTACTTGAAACCCTTTGTTCCGTAGCAATTTCTGCAATTCTAAAACAAATGGCTTAAGTTCCAAGGTTTCTGGCGTTCTTCCGTCGTTGAGTTCAAGTGTAGGACGATCATCTACAGCCAACGGTACACCGACCGATGTTGAAGTTACAGGATTTGGCATGGGTTCATCAGGTTGAAGATTTGTCAAGGGCTTTGGTGGCGGATGCGGTGGCACAAGGTACTAAAGAAAAGGCCAAAACTGCAAGGGGAGGGCGTGCAATTCCGACCTTTTCGCCTATCGAGTGATCCTTTATGCCCTCCTCTCGCTGCCCGACTGCGTATTCTG